>Ga0105050_10007746_pt1 | contig 12682 bp, 3 predicted proteins | sample FRY01_FD_78088 | JGI IMG/M metagenome (GOLD analysis project Ga0105050, IMG submission 78088) | Freshwater microbial communities from Lake Fryxell liftoff mats and glacier meltwater in Antarctica - FRY-01 | ecosystem: Environmental > Aquatic > Freshwater > Ice > Glacier meltwater ... | reverse complement strand
GCTATTTCTGGTTCTATGTTAGGACAACTTGGTTCGTTAATTACAACAACTCCTGGTGGTTTTGGAAGTCGAGGATGGGGCAAATTATCTGGCTCTTTAGACGAATTTAGATATTGGAAGACCAAACGTACCGATAAAGATATTAGTAGATTTTGGTTCACTCCAATTGGTGGTGGAACGAACAGCGATAATTCAAATACAGAACTTGGAGTATATTTCAAATTCAATGAAGGTATCTATGATACTGAAACAGCTTCTATAGTTGATGCAGCAATTCTTGATTATTCAGGTAGAATAACAAATGCAATTTGGACTGGTTATACATTAGGTGCGAGATCTTTAAATTCGGCAATAGTGTTAGCTGACGCTTCAGATACAGAATTTAAAGATCCAGTAATCTATCTTAATCATCCAGACATATTAGCCTTACGAAATCGTCTAGAAACTTCTGGAAGTGTGTATGATAGGAATAATAATGCCGCAATCTATAATTCACTACCAACACATATTTCTGATGAAGATCAAGAAGTTGGTGGCGGTTCAATTCAAGAATTAACACAAATTATGGCAGAGTTTTTCGATAATCTTTATCTTAAGATTGAAGCATTACCAACAATCAAAGAAGTTGCATATAAAGATGGGAAACCACTCCCTTTTGCTAAACGCTTATTGGAGAGTGTAGGATTTCAAGCACCAGAAATTCTAATTAATTCAGATGTAATGGAAAATTTCCTTCAAAGAAATGAAAATGAAAATTACACTGATAAAATTCACAATATAAAGAATTCAATCTATCAAAATATTTATAATAATTTAATTTACATCTATCGCTCTAAAGGTACTGAAAAATCTATCAGAAATCTTATTAGATGTTTTGGAATTGATGATGAATTAATCAAAATAAATCTATATTCAGATGGAGCCAAGTATACTTTTGATGACCGTTTCCAGTATGTAACTGAAAGAAAAAAATATGTAAATTTCAATCATGTTGATAGATTTGATTCAACAATTTATCAAATGACTCAAAGCAATAATCAAAATAGCGTGTCGTATATCCACGGTAATCAAGAAGCTTCATTTTTGGGAAGTACAACACAAGCAGAATTTATATTCCCCAGAAAATTTAATCAAGGAGATTCTTTCTTCTTTAATACTGATTTCGTTTCGGCTTCTTTGTTTGGTATGCATGAAGCTGCAAACGATCAAGCAGATTTATCTTGGGTCATCCCAGATAATGCTAATTTTCAAGTTTATGGTATTAGACCAGAAGAAGAATCAAAAAATCTTTCATTCTTCATTACTTCATCTTTGTTTCACGGCGGTTTAAGTTCACAATTATATTATGACGTATATGATGATCAAAAATGGAATTTTGCCGTTAGATTAAAACATGAAAAATATCCATATTCAAATTCTGTATTAGGAACAACAATTGGAAATTATATTTTAGAATTCTCTGGCATTAACACTGTTCAAGATATTATTCAACAAGAATTCTTGTTAACTGCAAGTGTTAATGCAAGTGTAGCTCAAAATTTCTTTGCAGCTAGAAAAAGAATTTATGCTGGCGCTCACAGAGTGAATTTTAATGGTCCTGTGAACACTGGTGTTGGGATCAATAATGAACAATTTAGTGATGCAAAAGTATCATCGGTTAGACATTGGCATTCATATCTAACAAATGAAATTTTGAAGCTTCATTCTAAGGATATTTTAAATTTTGGTTCAGAGTCACCCTATGGGAACGTAGAAACTTACCTTTCTGTACCTTCTGGATCATTTATCCCACAGTCTAAAACTTTAGCATTGCATTGGGATTTTGAAATAGTTACTGGTTCAGATAGTGGAAATCCTGGAAATCCTTCAAATTCTACCGATGGTACTTTTACTATAATAGATGTTTCTTCCGGTTCATTAAGCGAAGCAGGTAAAGGATTTCTTGGCCTATCAACATATTACCAACATACTGGTAAGGGTGACTATTTCCCACGTAACGACACAAGTGTTGTATCTCACGAATATGTTTATTCTGGGAAGAGAAGACTGCCAGAATCTCTAAATAACGATGACTTAGTCAATATTCTATCAACAGATGATGATAATAATTTTGAAAGAGATACTGTACCAGTGAACCACTATTTTGCTATTGAAAAAAGCATGTATCAAAACATTTCAGAAGAAATGTTAAAATGGTTTGGCACTGTTAAAGATTTTAACAATCTTGTTGGTCAACCAATCAGTAGATATCAATCAGAATATAAGGGCTTAAAAAAACTAAGACAATTGTTTTTCCAAAATATCGACAATACTCCTGATTTTGAAAAATTTGTCGGTTTCTATAAATGGATCGATGATTCAATTACTAAAATTATACAACAATTGGTTCCAGGTTCTATGAATATTTCAGAGGATTTGTCAAATGTAATAGAGAGTCATATTCTAGAAAGAAACAAATATAGGCATAAACTGCCTACACTAGAATTCTTTGGGGAACCGCCAATTGGAGTTGCAAAAACGATTGGCGAGTTGAAATATAATTGGATAAATGGTTCTGCTCCCATTTCAGCAATGCAAAATGAACATTGTGATTGGTGGCTACAAAGAGCAGAAAGAAAAAACAATAAACTTAATTCGGCAAGAGCTGAAATCCTTACTGTTACTCTTCAAGCTCTGAACAGAAAATTTACAACTACCTATGATTTTTCAACAACACCTATGAGTTTACCATATCAGAAAAAACGAGATATACAAATAATTAAAAATGAAGTAGCATTCGATCTTAATGGAAGTAATTTCTTTGAGATTTCTAGTAGCTTTGTAATCTTTAATAAAGATTGTAAAGATACTCAAAGATAAGATACTTATCTGAGAGACTATGGTAGATCAAAACATAAATCCTAAAATTATAACACCCTTCAACTTTGTTTCCAGTTCGGTAACAGGTGGAATGATCAATGTTGTTCACCAACATTTCAGAAATGATGTTGATATTGCAAATGCTCATGAGGATAAAATTGGCGATTTAGAAGGCGCTCCACTTCAATCTCCTTTTACTGAGAGACACGTCGGCGGACATAGTTATCGTCATACTCCGTTGAATACAGGCAACGATAACGCTAGAAATAGACCAGAAGCTTGGCACTTAACCTTTCAAAATTCTACTTTAAAAATTTATTCACATAAATTCTATCAATCGCCTCCAAGTTATTTCACTAGAGATGAAACGGTAAAACGTGCAGTAAATATTCGAAATATAAGAAGTACAACATCTACAGCCAGTTTGGGCAATTTTACTTCAAATTACGAAATTGTACAAATTGCAGGACGTTATAAAAACTCATTTTTAAAAAATATTTTAACTGGCGCCGAATCAGCCGGAAATCTAAGATCTAGATTTGTTATAGCAACAAATGCAGAATTAGATAATACTAGACGCTCAACTGATGAAATTGACGGCCACAAGAATAAAACAGTATTTGTCAGTCGCTTTAATTCACCTGGAGGCGTAAATGAATCTTCACGCGCCTCGTTAGATGTTGAGAGTGAAGAATTATCTCCAAATAATCCTATTCCATTTAGAAATCATAAAATTAGACAAGTTTTAGGATCTTTATTATCACAAAGTGCATTACAATTTGGAAACTCAATTCACGGCGTTAACAGAAATACTCTGAGGACAACATCTGGTCTTATAAACAAAGACAATTTCTTTGTTCAACACGCAATTCCTCGAACCGATATTCAATATGCTTGGATTAGTGCATCTACAACAACTAAAGCAATTGACTTAGGAGGATATCAAAAATTTGGTAATGATTATAACAGAGGTGAAAATTTTACCGATATTCTTTTTAATGGCGAAGTTTCTGGATCAGATAAAGTTATAAACAGATATAGAAAAGAATTTAATATTAATCTCGATTCAAACACACTAGAACCTCTAGAACTAATAGATTTATCTACATTTTCTTCAGATCAAACACCGATTGGGTCAGTTGGAGGTTTTTCTTTAATAGGAAATGCTAGCATCAGATATGATACTACTACTAAAACTCCATGGATTGTTTTGTTTGGTCTTTCACCAAATTTTGGTGGTTTCAATTTTGAAAGAGAATTTAACAATCCAATGGTATTGGAGATTATTTCATTTGGTGATATAGACCCAAATTTAGGAATCAAGAACGCCCCCGATATTTCAGAAACAATCTTGTTGGAAATTTCATTTGATAGAAGACAAACATGGAGTACGCATTCGATTCTTAGAAATGGGACTGATTCTAATCCAGAAGCAATTTCTAGAGTAGAATTAGATTACAAGAAACAATATAATTTAAGAATCACTACGAATTGTAATTTAGACGATGAAGGTTGGGCTATTAAATCAGTTAAAGTATTTCCTTTATTACAATATACTAATAATTCTGATTATTCTTATTCTTCTTGGAAACAAATTAGAACAAGCGAAAATCTTGTTGCACAACGATTACGATCAGCAAACATCATTTCGATTGTAGATGTTCCAAAAGAAAAAGTTGTTTTAAGAGATACAAGTAGATTGGCAATTTCTAGTAAACGAGGCGACTCATCTACTGCTTTCGTAGAACCTCTAGTAACATCAAAATATAAACCATTATCACACACATTTGTTATTAAAGGTGCTGATAGTATTTCTGATGGTAACTCAATCGTTCATACTTATACAAATAATTTATCATCATTTGCTAACAAGGATTTAATTTCTCGTCTTAGTATGAATGAAGTCAAAGAACAGTTTTATCATAAGTTATTGGATTTTTATCAAAATACAGATAGGGCCGATAGTCCTATCGCCAAGATGTTAAGTTTTAAGATTGAAGAAACAATTTATCCAAAAGAACAAAATACATCGCTTTCAAAAACACGCGGTAGAAATGAATATTTAATCAACAAGCCTGGCTTTGATAGAGATGGATATGACAGACAATTAGGGACACAACGCGCTTTCTGGCGCGATGATAGTAACGAAAGAACTAGAAGTCCTAGTGGTTCTATAAATTCTCAAAATTATTTTATTGGAGAAGTTAGTAACAAAAATAGTTATTCTTATATTGATAATAATAATGATAATTTTACTGGTATGTTAACCAACAGTTCTATTCTAATTTCAAATCCTAGAAAGAATTTAGGACAAAACTCAATATTGCCTATTGACAAATCAACTAACACCGTTAATATTTTAACAGCTTCGTTTGCATATTCTTTATTAAGACATAGAAATTTGTTTTCTAGAGTAAATACGTTTAATAATTGTGGTGAATTGAATAGTTTTGTGTGGTCCGATACATTCGTTGCATTTCCTGAATATTCTGCAAATCTTTACTCTGGTAGTTTTACTGATCAAGGGGAATATTGGAGGTCATCTACTGTTACGGTTGGTGTGCCTGTGATGCAAAGACGATCTGATTTGTGGCCAATGTTAATTCAGACACCAAATAATTCGTTATTGCACAAAACATTTATAAATGAATTGTCTGGAAATTATTTTCCAAGGCCAAGATTACGTTATACTGCCTTTCTTGGTGGAATAGAGGAAACATCTAGACCAAAACCAGTGTCTCCTCTCACTCCTTTCGAACACACTCCAACAATTCAACCAAAAGGAAATAATTGCTATTCTACATTAGATTCCGGATTGCGTTATGCTATGGATGAAATGACCAATAAACGTCCTTGGTTTGATTCATATGAAAAATATTCAGATGATATCCGAGGATTAACAAAAGATTATTCAATATTACCAGAATTTAGAGTTTCTGAAAATATAAGCTATTATGTTAGTCAAAGCGGCGGAAATTTTAGAGCAAAGAATAATGCATTTCTATCTATCGACGGTATTGGCGATAATTACAGAAGCTCGTTAACTGAAAAAGGTGGAAATAATATTGTTTTTCAAAAAACCTACATTGATTCAGATTTAATAAAAAATCATGATCAAATTAAAGCAGATAATGATACTGTTGCTTCTCTTGAAGAAATCAAGATTAAAGTTTCTGGTATAAAAAAATTATTACCTTATAATGGATTTTATCCAATACAACGTACTGTACAGTTAGGTGGTTTATATTCTGAATATATCAAAACCAAATTTCACGGCGGGCTTTCAATTTGTTCGGCTTCGAACAGTATTAGTTCTACAAGGTGGCTTGAAGTTAATACCGATATGGCAAATATGTCTTATCAACAAGCTGCCTTGGAACCACTATTCTCACCTGGTATTTTATTCAATACTATTAAAGCAGGTATTGCAGTAGATTGGCCAGCAATTACTGGGGGCTTAAATCATCGTGATGCAAATCCAGGAGGTTTTGATAATTACCCAACAATGGAAAGAAAGTTTAATAGGGCTCCTCCACTTTCTTATAGAAGAAAATTGGATACTAGAATTCCATTCGAAACACTAATCTTCCCAGAACTTGGGTTTATTGAAAAAACAAAAATAACCTCGTCTTTCTTAGAACAAAGTTTTTACCCATATTTCCCCAATAATGAAACAGAGTTTGAAGAAATATTTAATGGTACATATTTAATGTCACACTTTGAACCATCTACAAAATTTAATGAAGATATGACACAACTTGTTGGTGGGGTGGAAGTTCCTATCAATGATAATAAAGTATCTGCTTTCACTTCGTTACCATTTACATATATTGTTTCAAAAACTGAAATAAATCCTCAATATAGCATGGCTATGAGTAATTTTTTGGCAGAAACTACGAGATTTTTTCTAGAAGGTGAAAAAATGGTAACCTTTAGTTCTAAACAAGAATCAAAATGGAAAACATTTAAAGCTAACAAATCATATTATCTTGACATAATAATGAAAAAAGATCCTAGTTTAGTAATGATTGAAGCATATAGCTCATCTTACATCTTAGGTGGTAGATCTAAGAATATCGCAAGTATAACAACTACAATGAATGGAAGATATTTTGGTTATCCAGTTGATAAGGTTTATAATAAAAATGGAATAGATGGATCTAGTCTTAAGTTATATCCCGTGGGCTACCTTGGGAAAAAAGACTCTTTGTATGAAACAGCACATAACGATCCTTCGTATGCACCATATACTCCACCATATTTTGAAGGCACCGCAATCTGTCGTTTAGAATTTAAACCAACTGAAACTAAAAAATATAATTATGAGGAAATAATGTCTCAGATCACATATGACAATATATTTCCAGAATTGTTAAATCACTGTGAACGCGAGTCTACTGCTTATATAAATAAGATGCCAATTGAATCTTCTGTAGAAATGTTTGGTTCAACCAAGATAAAAGAAGTTGAATTTAATATCGAACGATCCAAAGGAAAGAAAGTCAACGCATCTCTAGCAAAAGATTCTGCAACTAGTGATAAAACAATCTGGACAATCAGTCCAAAACTAGAAACCCCAGTACTAGATTTCTCTAATCAGCCGTTTGTTAGTCATTCTGGATCTTACTGGCAATCAGCAGGCTTTGGTAGAGGAATGTGGAGTGGATATGGAACAATACCAGATGGCTCTAAAGGTATCTATTTGGGCATCAAAGAAAGCTTTCCAGGATTAAGATCTTCACATACAGGATCACTTCTCGATCAAGTAGGGTTTAAAGCGAAAAACAATAAGATTGGAGAAATAGCAGAAGCAAAAGAAATTTCCGAAGCTGTTGTAGCTATTCCTTATCTTGATTACTCTATTGTAAATGTTACGACAAATATTAATGGAAAGAATTTTATTAGGATCAATAAGACCAATTTTAATGTTCAAAGACAAAATATTTTCAATGGAGATGCGGCCATAAAAATAGGAAATTTAGGAAGTAAAGTAGAGATTCAAGAAACATCAATTAGCAATATGATTGAAGCCTTAGAAGATTATGTAATTCCACCACAATTTAACTTTATGATTTATCCAACTATCAAACCATTTGCAATATATATTTTTGAATTTAAACACTTACTAGATCAACAAGATTTAGCAGATATTTGGCAAGGGCTTATGCCAAAGATAGCTATTACGGCAGAATTAGATGATATCGAAATAAGTCACAAGTCTGGTCCACATGAATTTTTCCATGGTAAAGAATTACCAAATAATTTACGTTGGATGATTTTCAAAGTTAAGAAAAAAGCGGAAAAAAATTATTTTGCAACTACTGCAAATGCAGAAGATGATAATAAATTCGTATTCGATTTTAAAGTCGGCAGAAAAGAACCAGAGTATAGTTATAACTGGCCATATGATTATTTTTCATTAGTAGAGTTTGCAAAAGTAGAAGTAGCTTTTAAATATACTAACAAAAACGTAGAAGAAAAATTAGGACAAAATCCGCTTGACAGATTTAGAAGACTTACAAATAGACAGGTAAAAAAATCAAAACCTAAGAGAAATATATAATGTCATTTATTGATAGAAAAGAAGAAGTAATGGGGATTGAGCTAACTCCGTATGGCAAATATCTTTTGTCAAAGGGAAAATTTAAACCTTCATTTTATGAATTCTTTGATGATGACATTGTTTATGATTCCAATTATTCAGGTTTCAGTGAATTGCAAGCAGATATTCAAACAAGAATAAAAGAAACTCCACGTTCTAGTGTTCAGTATAGTTTCAGCAGTGCTGAAACACAAATGAAAAAAAATATCGAACTCGTTCGAAGCGGCAAAGAAAAAAATTCATTTAGCAGTAAGTTTGTGCCAACAGCAGAAAAACACTATTCATTATCTGCACCATTGGGAAATTCTGATGTTGCTAGCAACAAATCTCCAGCTTGGAATATAAATTTTCTGAAAGGCGAAATAGAGCGTACTATTCAATATTCAACTGGTTCGCATGCTACATTACAAATTCCACAAATAACCATAAAGACAGTTACTTATGAGACTTTTCCAACAAAATCCGAGGTGTTAGATAGTGGGGTTTCTGACGTAAACTCTGCCTCAAAGCGTTTTAAAGACGGATCTTTTATACAAATTCAAGATGATTTTGTATTAATCGATATTAAAGAAGAAAATATTCCATTTTCAAATGAAAATTTTGATATTGAAGTTTATTTAATAGATAGTGATAAAAATGATGATAGAAGAAATAAGGAAATATTGATTCCTCTATTTTTCGAGAAGAAAAAACAACAAGTTGTAAATAATATCTTGATCGATTCGGATGACGATATTAAAATGACAGAACTAGTAGGACCAGATTTTGTAAATCATTTTTTTAATGTCTATGTTGATAGAGAAATAAATCCAGACACACTATGTAAATTATTAAGCGAAGAAGAAATTATAGCTCTTACCCAATCAGGAGATTTTAATTTTAATTGTGTCAAGGAAGTTGCTTCATTGAGTGATCCAAGGATCAAATCAGATGTAACGATCAAAGATATTGAGGAATGCTAAATGGCCATAGATCAAGAATCGATAATTGGAGAATTAATACCTGATGTAAAAATATCCAGGATTACACTTCAAAGTGGAGGTTCAACCAATACAGACTCTAATCCTCATATTGATGTTGCTTCTGAACGTAATTTATTTTTACCAGATCAAGATAATTTAAAAATAACATTAGATCTTTTCATCAAAGAAACTTTATCCGATGATGTGCTTGGAAGTTGGTTAGATAATATTGATATTCAAAAATATTTAAAAATAAAAATCTTTCAAAGCACACATACAAGAATCACATCAATTCTTTCCCTAAGCCAAGATATGATAGAGTTGTTAGATGAAGATAGAAATATTGATACGAATGATAAAAGATTCAAAATTTTTCAATCAGTCCTTGAAATTAGCAGTGTTCAAGAAGTTCTTGAACAATTAAAAAACTCAATCAGTTCACAAACCATTTCAACTATAAATAAAAAAAACATTAAAGAAGAAATAGATTCAAATGGGAATAAAACTTTTAATGTAAATTATAATGTAAACTTTAATATCAAGAATTCAAATCCAAGTCATTTAGCTTATTTTGTATTTTCTTCTTTCGATATATTGGAATTAGCAAAAGATTTCAATCTTGAATTTGATTCTATCTCTCTAGACAAGACCAATGGTAAAATAGTATCTGAGATTGTTATAGATGAAGGAAAAAACGTAGAAAGTTCACATGTATTCCTTAATGAAAATGGTGAAATTTGGACTGGGGCTGTACATCTTAATGGTTTAAAATGGCGCTCAAGAAGCAATGAAAATGAAAATTCTATTGATCTAACAAGAGAGATAGTTACAAATCATAAACTTCAAGACTTTAGAAATGTTAAGGAAATTAAAAAATTACAATTTAGCTTTACGTCTATTAATGAAAAATTAGGAATAATAGACTTTAAAAAAAATACTTTTAATGTCAAAAACAAATCAGAGTATTTTTCAGATATTCATTTGGCGCGCGATCGAAATGGAGATGCAAAGTTCTTTTTTACTATTAATTTTGAAAAATTAGTGGTAGATTTTACAATCTATGGTGGATTGATCAAAAGATCCAATTCTCGTTTTATTCGAGAAATGATCAAACAAACTAAGATTAGACAATTACGTGTATTAAGACGTAGGGTCAGATTTAATAATGGAATAGATAAATTTGGCACAGCCCAAATTATTAAAAGATTTGATGTAAACGAATCAGACGAATTAATAGCTATTTCTGGTGAAAAAGATTATGGCACTTTTAAGAAAATCAATAATAATAAAGCAGCATTGCGAGAAATTTTATTGGCACTTGATACAAATAGTGATCATGGTTTAAGACACTTTACAGGCATGGATAAAACAATATCAGAATTGACTGACGGAGATTATCAATACGGAGTAGAAGTTGATATAGATGATAGTTCAATTGAATTTTTTGTCAACAAATTACAAGATTTAAGAGATGCCAAGATAGAGTTAGAAGAATACCTTAATGAAGGAAGTAAAATTTCCATTTCAAAAAACATTGCAGAAGTGCAAGATCCACATATAGAACACGCCAGTGAACATTTTGGTACATCATCTAAAACTTTTGGTAATTTTGATATTGATGCAAATAGGTTTACAAAACATTTTATAAATTTAATGGCGCGAAAATATGCAGGAGATAAAATAAAGGCAGCACCTTGGATATCTCCAATATTAGTTTATGCAGATATATTGGATATTTTTACTGACGCATTTAAATCAAATAATGAGAAGAAGACTATTCTTAATTGTTTACTTAATTTTGTATCACCACAGACAGGCAATCCTTCTGGTATTTCTGCTGTCATAAAATTAATTGAAAATTTAATTTCAATGATACAAAGTGTTGTAAATGTTACAGAAAGTGATTCACATCAGGTTTCTTCTGTAAAACGTAGCACTTCTCACTCAAATGGGAAAGTATCTAAGAAAAGCTTTAAAGTTGAGAAATTCTTCCTTAATAATTCGTTTGATAGTAATATCTCTAAAGGAATAGGATCGGATTATTTATCAAATGGCCGCGATGATACCAAAAATGATGATGGATTAAAAAAAATCAATAGTCTTGATTTTATAAAACGAATTGACTCAGAAACATTAAGATATTTCAATACTTTGGAACCAGATATTAATATTTCTTATGGATCAAATACAATTACAAGTAAAGACAGAATATCCAATACCAGTTTTTCATATTTATCTCCATCTAGAATTGATTTCCCAAATGCATCAGTTTCATTGATTGAAAGTTCACAGACAGAAACCGATAGGCCAGATAAGGAACAATTAATAATTAATAAGAAAAACCGAGCTTCTTACAACATTAATGATGGTCCCGTATCGAAAGAAGATAAAATTATTGAGATTCAATCAAATATTATATTTAACAATGTAACAGAAAGAACAGTTCCAGCAGATATAGGTTTAGATTTGACTTCTGTTGAAGATTCTTCTATACCTCCTGCTGCTCGTACAGAACCTGATTTACCATCAAATACCAACAATTCTTTGCCAAATCAAAATGATCCACCATCTAATATTATAAATACTCAGCCTGCTCCACCTAGAAGAAGAGGAGGGGGCAGAACTGTGAAAAACATCAGGACTTTAGTTGATAGAATTGGAGTACAGACCGTCAGAACTACAGTAGAAGTTGTAAAGGATGAAGAAACAGGAGTAGTCGTTGTTAAAGAAGAAGACAGAGAAAGACCTACAAGAATTCCTATACCAAATCCTATACCACCACCCGCACCGATTCCAACTCCATCGGTTCAAGTACTTGTTCCAAGAACTTTTTGGTTAGGAATTATATGAAAAATCGTAATAACAAAATAACAAATCCTTTTAATAGACCTAAAAAAGAAAACATTATTTCTGTTTTAGATCCTAAAAAAATGCAGGTTTCTAAAAGAGATAGTACTTCTGAAACAAAAACTATAACTGGATTAAAATACGCCATTACTGAAGATAAATTGAAACAATTACCAAATCAATTAAAAGCAATATTGTTATTTAATATTGCTAAAGGTTCTATAAATATAGATAAATTTACTGGTAATAACGATATTGGGTCTATCGAAACAACTCCTCAAAATAATTTTAACTTTGAAATGTTAAAAAAAATAGAAAGACTATCTGGTTATGGCAAAAATCGTAATGGAGATATTTTAATTAAAGATCCAATTTGGAAACTTTTGACAAAAGATGATTATAATAAATTTGT
>Ga0105050_10007745_pt1 | contig 12682 bp, 11 predicted proteins | sample FRY01_FD_78088 | JGI IMG/M metagenome (GOLD analysis project Ga0105050, IMG submission 78088) | Freshwater microbial communities from Lake Fryxell liftoff mats and glacier meltwater in Antarctica - FRY-01 | ecosystem: Environmental > Aquatic > Freshwater > Ice > Glacier meltwater ... | reverse complement strand
ATCTACAGTAACCGCTCGATTCAGTCTTATTTTGAATTTTCTATTTGCCTTATATCCTGGGTATAGTGCTTTACGTTTTGCAGACCCATTCTTACCATCAAACACAACAACTACTCGAGTTGGATTGATTATTTTGATAGCGTGACCTATGCTTAGTAAAAATCCTGATAAACCTCCTACGTGCTCACCATTAGCATTTGTCGTTGGACTTGCAGCATACGCTCTGATAAATGCGTTGAGGCCGTCAACAATTAGTACTCGAGAGTTCTTTGTACTATTGTCAACTGCCCCTTCACCTCTAAGCTTAACTTCATTAAAGTAAGCTTGATACCTCTTATTCATAACCTTAATCTTCTATCTCTCCTTCATCCACTGATACGTCATCTGGATCAACATTACTTTGATCTCTATACTTCATAATATAGATGTCACAGATTTTTTTGTAACAATACTGCTTTAACTCGTCATTAGTTTCTAACATGCCTCGCCATTGCTTAGACATAAATCGAACCTCTTCACCAGTTTCTTCATTAACCAAAGTGTAATATGCTCCTGACACCTTAATTACTTCGTGATCTTTCAGCTTAATCAACCAACTATTGTAGTCATCGATTCCTGAGTTGAAGTATATATCAAAAACTGCCTTTCTAAATGGTGGACCTACACGATTCTTAATCGTCTGAGCTTCTACTTGTACTCCAATAATCTGCTCAGTCTTGCCAGCTCCACTTTTTAATTTCCCAATTCCTTTTAGTCTAATTCGACAACTGGCATGGAAACCTAAAGCCTTTCCTCCGCTTGTTGTGTACTTGTCACCAAACATCACCCCCATCTTTTCACGCAACTGAGATGTGCAGATAAGCAGCACCCTTTGTTTTGCAATGATGTTAGTAATCTTACGCATCGCTTTGGACATTAGGATAGCCTTTGTTGTAGCCCATCCATCCTTCTCAAAGTCTGCTTCCTGCTCGACCTTCGTCGTCGCTGCTGATACAGAGTCTATTGCTATTGTGACCAATCTATCCTTTGAGCTTTTGCGTACTGTTTCAATGATACTCTCCACAGCTTCAAAAGCATCTTCAATGGTTTCCAAAGGAAGATATAGCATGTTTGTCACATCTACTCCTACAGATTTCAAAAACTCCTCACTTAGTGCATTCTCAGTATCAATGTAGACAGCAAGTCCACCTTTCTTCTGAGTATTTGCTAAAGCATGAGCTACAATTAAGCTCTTTCCAGACGCCTCCATACCCTGCAACTCAACAATTCGACCTACCGGAAAACCTCCATCAGGTCTATTTGAGATTGCTAAATCTAACAGAGAGGAGCCAGTGCTGACCCACTCTGTTAAGTCTGTTGGAGTGACTTCTTCTCCAGATAGGAAGTGCACAGCCTTGAAGTCTTTAAACTTTTTATTAAGACCATCTGCTAGTATTGAAGCAAGTTCGTCCCTTCCCGATATCTCATCGGGTGTCTTCGTAGACTTTGGCATACTTTCTATGAATTAAATAATGAATCGAATGCTGCGGAAATATCGTCTGTCCCAGTTGCTGTGGTAGCTCCTGAGATTGGCTTGGCTGCTGGTGCTGCCTTTGTACCTTGAGCGTCAGCGTCTGCAGTTGGATCTAGCCATTTAGCGAGAACATCTGTCATCTCTTGATAAGTTGGTTCAGTGAATAGCTCAGTGATATTTTTTTGGTTATTGACAATCATTTCGGCAACCTCTTTTTCTGTTGTCGCTGGTGTTGTATTTGGCTTAACACGTACTGTGAATGATGGAAATGAACCTTCCTTCTCCGCTGCAGTATGCTCTATAGTTATGTCACGACCATTCATTAAGTCTGTGATATCACCATAATCGGGATCTGCAATTACAGATAGTAATTCTGTGTATACTTGTTTTCCAAAGGCCCAGAACTTGACACCATCATGCTCTGCACCGCGAACAATCACTGGAGCATATACACGAAACTTAGGTTCAATTTTCTTTCCTAACTTCCAGTCATCCTTATCTCCAGATTTTTTTAATTTCTCTGCAAACTCAACTACTGGGTCAGGACGTCCGAAAGATATCGGAGATATCATTGTGCGTTTTCCAATTTCGTAATGAAAGTACAATTCCAGGAAAGGATTGTTTTTGTCAAATGCGTAGGGTACTATACGTACTTGTGATTTTCCTACTGGTGGTTTCCATAAGAATTCACTTATCTTGTTACTACTGTTTGATTGTTGCATCGCTTGCAACTTCGCTTTAATCGCGTCTAAATTAATCGCCATTCTTCTTTGTTTTTATTTGTTATTACTGACCCTAATGAGGAACACTTCCTATTATACCTGGCCTTATCTTAACTATACTACTTTTTTTCTGTTCTGGCAACGCTTATTGCGAAAGCTCTTGTATTTTTATTAATCTGCAATTATAATTTGCATCGGATAGCAAAATCATATCTTTGTAGATGCTCCACTCAATTCTGTATGTTTTATCCAAAACTCCATTATTGAGTGACTTTATTAAACTATTCAAAGCATTAATGCTATAGAACGTATTTGATTCTTTTTTACGGTTGATAGAGATAGTATCTTTCATCCTACTCCCTTCGCTGCTTATATTATAGATACACACTACGTTGTTTGGTGTTTCAATATATGAGTAGCTTTTGACGTTCGTTACATTTTGTACTCCATGTGTTTTATATATATCATCCAGACAAATTGATATTGCATCTAAATAGGTGAATGTACATAGCAGCTGAGCCTTCATTCTTATTTCTTCTCTATTGCGTCAATCTGTGATTTGATCTTTGCAATCTCACTCTCAACACCCGCCGCTTGTTTCTCTTTGTCAGCTTTTTGCATTCGCAACTGTGCTACCTTTTCGTCATCTGCCGCATTCGTGGCCGTCTCCAGTTCTCTGAGTGGAGCTCTGCGCTTGAATTTGATTTTCTTCTCACGCAGATAACCTTCTATCTCAGCTATAATATATTGCTTAATGGATTCCATTTCCTTTACTTTTATATAAATAGTACACTAAATCAATAAAGTACTAGATTTCCATAATCCAATCCGGTTTTGATCTTGATAGGAAATTTCTTCAAATCAATAGCTCCTGGAATAACCACATCCATCACGTAACTCATTTCTCTAGCTGGGACGTCAAACAGTATGCTATCATAAGTATATAAGATTGGTTTAGTTTGCCTTCCTAGCAAACTCAACAATATCGGTTCCAACATTAATACATTAAACTCAGTTTCATACATCTGTAAGAAATAGTTGAATAACGTATATAATGATATATCCTGGTAATTGACTAACATCAACCTTCTACCGGATATTGGGCTTTCTATATATCCATTTTCCTGAGCAAGGTACCATAGCTGCTCTGCTAACTCCTTTGTGGCTTTGAAGAAAGGCACGTGTAGATATTGCTTACTTATTCCTCCATACATCTGTCTAAACGTATCCTCCTTTGCTTGTATTATCTGAATCTTAGTTGGAGTTTGTGTATTGTGATAATGCTTTGCTAAATGCTCATATACATCTTCTGCTCCAAAATCATAACCAACAAGTGATGCAATTAATCTGGGATGGTATGAGTTAAAGTCTATTTCTACTAGCTTGCCGTCATCAAACCTACTAACAAAGCAATTCCTTGATCCATCTTCTTTGTTAAGCGCTGCAAAGTTGACTCCGTCAAATCTATTACTAGGACGCCCCGTCGCTGTGTAGTAGTTATATTGGGTGTAACTTCTATCGTCTATCTGTGAGAATGTCGAACCAAATCGCTCAGCGAATCGTTGCTGGTTGATATTCAGTCCATTCTTTTCTATCATGTAGAATATACTAAGTAGTTTGTTTTGATAAAAGCTAATCCCAGCCTGCTTTTCTTTAATGAATACCCTCTTATATAGGTCGTATGCAATGCTTTCATGCTTTTGAAGACTGACCAACCAGCCTAGTACATTGCAATTTGAAATATATCTAGCATAGTGATTTAGTATTGATGGTGTTTCAAAGTTGCAGCTTTTGTTGGTGCTGAGATAGTACTGGAGTTGTACGTCTGTAAATCCATCCGTTTCATATCCTGCATACTTAAATGCGATTGTATCGTAGGAGTATATTATATTCTGGTAAAGGAAATTGAAATCAGGGACTTTAAAGAGTCCATCTGGATGTGTTTTGCTTACCGAATATACTTGATCTGTTTCGATATCAATAATAATCAATGCAACTATGTCGCTGGCAATTCTATGCTTTCGACTATCCAACAAAACCGGATATACAAATAGTGTCTTGTCTTTAAGTGATTGAAGCTGTTGGATATTGTCTATGATCATAGACCAAATATACGGCTTTTATTTCGATTTTAAAACCTAGTTAGTCGAGCAAATTCTGTAAAACTCTTAACAGCATATAAAACACCAGGAACTAGCTTTTGTGCTCTGAATAATGCTAGTTCGTTTTGTTGAGCAAGGTAGTCGAGCGATCCAACCAACTTCCATACAACACCTACGCTAGCATATATTTGTGGATCTATTCCGCGGAATTGATCTATCAACTCCCACTGGCTTACATCTATCTCCATTGGATAGCTTTCATCACTGTTCCGCTTTTGTACAAAGTATCTCATATCCTCCCCAGCATCATACGCGGAGGCTTTGGGTTTATATAAAATGGGCCTCGGCTCCAAGAAATCCAATTCTCTAATATCAAACTTTTTTAGTCTCTCATACTCATACTGATCAAGGTTTATATAAAGCCTTCTCAGAATCTTTCCACTCATCATCGTTTTCATAGCACGAAACTCCCTTTGAATAATGTCTGGGTCTCCCACTTTATTAATATCATCCAGAGCTTTCATTGGCTCTGGTCCAGTGTATACAATCCCCTCTTTGATATGATACTCTCCAATATACTCAATACCATCTAAAGTATATTTACCACCCTTAGTATATAGATGTGTTTCAACCCTGCTCCTTGGTGAGTATCCTGAAATACTACTTAATCTATTCTTCTTTTTGGATCTGCGTGCCATTATTGTTTATTCTTAAATCGTGCAACTGTGCTGACTGCGGTTGTCCAGTCTTGTACAGTTATGCTATGCTCCACTGCACCTACCTGAAAATCAAAACCGTTCCTTACATTTACGGGAATGCGATCTGAGGATACTATTTGACCGAATGAAAAACCTCCAACACCGTCGACTGTGAATCCGAAATCGAAGGGGAGGATCATTCCTTTACACTTTTCTTCAGCGTCGTCGTCTCCGTTAACTTTATCAGATAATGCTGCGATTGCTGCTTTTGTTGATGAGTCATCAACTACATCATACATCTGTCCAAATATCTCTTCTAAACTCTTTGGCTCTGCTTCGGATCCTGGTGGTGGGTTTTCACAGTCACAAGGTAGTTTTGTATTTGAGGGGGGACGACAGTCATCCTTTACGGAACCATCTGGACCTAGTCCAAAGGCTCGAAAAGACACACCATCACACTTTGTATTCTTACCGTTTTGTTTTCCACCATTTGCATAGAGAGCTTGTGACTTCATTGCTCCAGTGAGTTTCATGTCTAACCTTAGCTCACGAATAACTGAATTATGGGAAAGTGCTGGAACCATATATGTTGTTCCTGGATCATAATTACGCAGGTCTATTATTGATATTAAAGGAACGGATGTCGGATCATCACAGTTCTCTGTCGTCGATACTACCTCAAGCATATCGTTCCAATAACCACCACAAGCATTGCTAATTGCACGTAATACGTTTGTTAGGTATGTTTTTATTTTGTTATCACCCTTCTCTACCGATTTCAACTCTTTCATAAGAAATATGCAGTTTAACATTATATCTCCAAAGTTGATTTCATCACTATTCCATATACTTTCAGGCTCTCCTACTTCCCATATAAAATTACCCCAGGCAATTGCATCTGCCAATTGTGGTGCTCCTGGTATTACGCATATTCTTGGATCGCCAGACTCTAAGTATTTGTGTGATTTTACCATCAAATTTGTACTCATACACTTTCCGATGTTATGCACCTTATCTTTTGTTGGAATGGCATATGTGTTTATCGCAGCCTCTAGGGTACTGAATGATATATACCCCTCCCTTGCATCCCAGTTTCCAAAGCTGAACCATGATTGATCAGATCCTCCATTCTCATTTCGGTCTTCACCTTCGTAAGCACCCGTTGATACTATGCAATTATTTTCAGTAGCCCAACTAACCCTACGGGCCATAAACGTAGGATCATCCCCATTTTGAGCTATGGTGTTTATATCAAATAGATAGCTGTACAGTAAACTCCCCTTTGCAATCACTTCCTTTTCTTCACCACCGGAATCTGTTGTTTTGAATGTGCGTACGCATCCATCACCACACTCTCCGTAAACAGCAACTTTTCCATCACCAACTGATTCGGAAGCAGCCACTAACTCTAAACTACAATCCCAATAACCATCATTATTGAGCTTATATGAAAAGTTGGTAACTAATCCTTGCAATCCATCATACGCTGGGTTTGATGCTGCCATGGATCTCATTTTACATATTGCCTTTGGATCTGACATTGCTCCTGCTAATGGAGCTGGTGCTTTCCCTCCTGCGCAAGACTCTGACCACCCCCACTGAACTCTCACAGTCATTCCTGGAATGAAGTAACATTTTTGAAGGGCAATTAGCTGCTCATCTGTAAACGCTATCAAGTCTACTGTGCATGATCGTGTAGTACCTAACTCACCTTGCTTCTTGACTTGTACTTGTGTTATAACTGGTTTAGTTCTTTTGTATCCCTCCTCGTAACGAGTGCCTGGTCCAGTATCTAGTTTGCTTGAAATTGTTTTGTAGCCATTACAAGTGCTTGCAAATCCTCGTAAATCAACCCATGGCATTCTTTGAGCAGCCCATATAGGTCCCTTCACTGTTCCACGTGCTGTTATTTCTTCTCTTGTTGCATTTGGAACATTTTTTTTTCCAAATGGATTGCCTCCTGCCATAACTTATTAATTGTTTAGTATTTCGTACTCCTCTATTACAGATTGATAATCCATTGGGATTCTGAGTAACGTACCTACTGGAAGTGCAAACGTACCCTTACCAACTGCATTTGCTTCTGCAATAAGCCACCATAAATTCACATCTCCATAAAATTGATAAGCAACCAGCTCTACACGATCTCCAGCTGTCGTTCTTACATGAATATCTGACTCTTTTCTAGGGATGGGTGGATAGAGTACTGATCGGGTAACCCTTTTGCCATCTTCTGCTTTCTTCAATGGAATGTTGTCGTATCTCATTATCCGTAGTAATTGTTTGTTTTAGCGTTAAGTAGTTCACCATTATTTGATACCAACATAGTTACATCCATACTTATGTCTGCAATCATCGGATGACCAGTATCTATGTCCCAAGCATACTCTGCTGGGTTTGTATCAATCTTTAGTGACGTACATACACATACCACACCCTTAAATAAACCACCAACAGTGAGCTTGATTATTGGCCCTTTCGTATATTGTTCAGATGGTGTACCAACTGAAGTAGCTGCGATTAGCTTGTTCAACTTAGCCCACATTCCTTCTGCACTCTTATCTCTCCACGCTACTACTTTAAAACCTAAGCTGACACTTCTTGTTACTCCCTTAAAGTTTTTGAAAGTGTCTTGACGACCGATGAAGTTTTGGTCAGTCCAGCTTGGACTCCAACTATCACTCAGTGCTGTCAATAGTGCTGGAAAGGTTAGTGTGTAACCAGTTCCTTTATAAGAGGCTATTATTAGTTTAGTAAATCCAGTATCACCAGCATCATCATATTGTGGTGATCTTTGCGCTCCAGTATCTTTATAATTTCCAGTACGCTTGATTATTCCTGTTCTTCCAGAAACACTCACATTACCTTCTGGTGGCTTACCTTGCCGTGTTCCTACTTTCTTGTAATCGAACCAACCTAAGCCGCTGCTAAACCCTCGGAGGTTATTTGATAGCTCAGCAATGCCAGGGAAGTCATCTGTTGCTGGTCTATTGCCAGAGAAATATCCGAGACCCTGAGCTTCTATAAGGGTTCCATTTGTGACACCACCGGAGATTGGGTCTATTACTGCAATGCTCTTATTTGTAAAGTCCTTTATTGGTAGTATTATACTGCTCTCACTACCACTAAGACCTTGGAATGGAATACGAGTCCCAAAGTCGGTATTAGCTAGATCTGCACTACCGTGTTTGATTCGAGGTAGTAGTATTGATAGAGCCTTATCGCCTTGGTATTCGGACTTACTAATCTCTTGAGTTTCCTTTGCCTTAGGATCGTTGTTATACGCTGGTAAAATAATGGATTTTTGCGTAATCTCAACTGGATTAACTAATTTAATAGTGCTTTTTAGATTTCCTAAATTATCAACTACAAGTCCCTGCAGCAGGTTTACTAGCGATGTTGCCTTAGATAGTGGTGATTTGGATGCTCCTTGCTTGATGTCTGCTGCTGGAGTTGTCAGCTTTACTTTCGTGGCATACAAACCGTTCGAATACACAGTACCTTGTCTAATCAAAGTTATGTCCTCTGATATTGGGGATATTATAGTTGGTTGTGATACATAAACACCATTTGCAAAAAAAGTACCTTGGCGTATTATTATATCTTGGAAGGGTTGCTGAGTTGTTATTATAGATGTTACTTGGTTGTTGCTCAGTCTCGTTCCTTGTAGTGTTATTGCTTCGAAAGTGGTTGGTAGTATGTCCGTTCCTCTTCTGTTTGGAATAAAATTAAAAGTCGAAATTGGTGTATTGCTTATATGATTAAATACTCCAAACTTAGTTATTGTAATATAATCCGTATAAGAATCTGATAAAAAGAATGCTGGTAAATTACTCGTAGATTTTACTGCGATCGATTGCCCCAACCTATCCTCTAATTTCATCGTTTGAGCGAAGGTTGTATTTATAGTTGGAAGTACGAAAGACGTCAATGACTTTGCAGCGAAGGTGCTTATTATTGGAATACTCTGCTTTGGACTTGTGTTTCGGATAAGTTTGATCAACTCATCATTCCTTTTACGAAAATCTGGTATTTTCTTTAGATCGACAACTGATAACCCCTTTGATGGAGCAGTGAGCTTTAACTCAGGTACTTGTGTTATTGTGGGTGGGTTTGGAGTATCGGCTCCCCCTGGACCTGATTCCTTGCCCTTACTAGAAACATTATTATATATACTCGCTTCTAGGCGTTCTACTAAACTTATATTCTTAAATGGTTTCATATCATCTTACGTTTGACATATTAAGTCCAAGTCTTATAACCTCTCCTACCTTCTTACCATCCATTTTAACTTCACCACTTCTGGAAGCTACTGCAATAAGTTGATCTAGCTTCATGGCAATCATCGCCATTCCGTCATCTTCGTCTTTTCCACCGCCACCCATTAGTCCTGCTAATGCTGGGGCAACTGCTGCTAACATTGTTAATGCTCCAATTATCGGTATTGCTGCCAATCCTGCGAGTGCCATTGCTCCAAGTCCGATACTAATTCCCATTAATGATGCTCCAACCAAAGCTAAACCTGGTCCTGCCATACCTATGCCTATCAAACTATCTGCTAAAGATCCAAGTGCATTTTCCTGTGCTATTGCGTTTACCATAGTCAGTCCTGGTATCATTAGTGCTAAACCAGCTGCTGCCAGCATAAGTCCTGGAAATGCGAACCATGATGCTGCTCCAAGAGTTAGCATTCCAACACCCAATGCTGCTAGTCCGATTCCTACTGGGATTAGTATTTGCCAGTTGTCTGCAAATGCTTGAAACATCACAACAAATGCATCGGCAATTGCTTTCACAACAGTTGCCATTCCATCAAATACGGCCGTAATTACCTTTCCAAATGCTTCAATGAATGGCGCAGCAGTACCTAGTGCGTAGCCTAGTGGAATTAATGCAGCTCCAAGTAGTGCAATTATAACCGATGCGATAAGCACCGCCTTGAGTACTGCTAAATTTCCTAATGCCTTGATCCCTTTAGCAATTCCTTCTGCATTTGATGCAAAGTTCACTCCAAGACCTTCAGTTGATAATAGTAGTATTGCAGGTACACCAAGTGTCATAGCTGCTAATCCAACGCCGACAACAATGGCGGAGAACGCTCCTAGCAGCACCTTACCATCTGCAAAATACTTTAATCCTTCGGCAACATCCTTAAACGTTGCAGCAATTCCCCCTCCTCCTGGTTTTATTTCTTGAGCTTTGGCAGCGATATCAGCAGACTTATCGACTGCAGTACTTGCGAGATCTTTAGCACCTTTTTCTGGAACTTCACTATCTTTTGCTAAATCAGCACCGCCTCCCATCACACCCTTAATAGCACCTTTTATACCACCACCACCTTTGAATCCCTTAACACCAGCCACAATTCCTCCAAAAAGGTCCTTGGATACACTCCACGTTTCTTTAACTCCCTTAGACAGTTCACCAAATCCTGCAATCAGAGATACTACACTCTTAGTTGATTCCCAAAGTTTACTAGCAAATCCAGATGCATTTGCAAGAGTCTCATCCATACTATGCTCTCCAGATGCCCAAGCTTCCTGCTGCTCTTGTGTTAGATTATTCAACTCGTCTTGATGCTTTACCATTTTAGATAAGTCAGTAACACTAAGTCCCATGGACTCTGCCAAAGCCTTTCTCTGCATTACGTTCATCCGGTTGAATTCAGCCTCTCCGCCTACGTTTTTTAGCATCTCCTTAGTAGCACCAACTAGGTCACCGTTTAATGCTGCTTCTCGAGCTTTGTCTAGGTTTATCTCTCTACCTAATAGTACAGACGCTTCCATCTGTTTATTGATGCTATTTTCAAAATCCAATAACCCTTCAGCTGCTTTGGTGATTGTTCCAAAAGTAACTCCTAATTTTTTTGCTGCAACTGCTGCTACAGCTATATTTTCACCACCGTCTTTTGTATATGCTGCGACATCCTCTGAGCTTTCAGCAATGCTCTTCATCACTTCACCTGGAGCTACACCGGCAGCTTTGGACAAATTACCAGTAAACTCGAGCATATTATTGGCGCTCTCCATGGTTGCGCCTGGCATAGTTGCAAACGTTGCTGTAAGTGCCCCAGCTTGTGCATTACCAATTCCATAGGTTTTAGCTAATGAAGCTGCCTCTAGTCGAGCCTCTCTGGTCACGTTGTTGAGTGATCCTAGCTCAGATCGCATTCCCTCCATCACCTCTAATGAGTCTTTTGCGCTTGCACCGCTGAAAGAGAATGCATCGAGCATTGCTGTTCCTACCTTCTTGAACGATTGCGATAACGTATGTCCTTCGTCACGCACATGCTTGATGTTGTGAGATATGTCCTTATATCCTTTATTCATCTGACCGAAGAATATGGCCGCTGCGACTCTTCCGTCTGTGATAATATCTTTTAGGGTGCTCATTTTGGAGTTTATTCCATCCAACATCTTAAAGCGGCTGTCCTCAATTTCTAATATCTTCGCTGCCTGCTCCTTCTCCTTCTTTATTATCTCTAGATTGGTTTGTAATTGAGTGTATCTCTGAAGTAGTAGAGCCTGTTCTCCTTCATTCAGCTCTGAACTCGCTAAATCCCTTATATAAGCCTCCCTTGCTATCTGAGCCTCCGCTTCTTCTAGTTTGATATTGGCTTGCAGCATTCTTGCTTTAACAGCAAGTGTTTTTGCTACATCCTGCTCTGCATAAACCATGCTTTTAGTTTTATACGCTAGCTCGTCATACAAACCACCTCCCTTTGCCATCTTATCTAGTATTTTGCCCATTTCGCCATCAGCCATAGCAATACCCTTTGCGAAGTTTTTAGTTGAGTCTTGCATTGCGTTTAATACAACCTTCACCTTCCCTCCCTTATCAAGGAAATCTTCCATTGCCTTTGCAAGGCTCTTTATGTCTTCCGGTTTTGCTGCCATTAGAATAATCCCAATCGTTTATAATCAGATTGACTATAATCATACGCCAGCATTTTAGCGAACTCTTTTGGATTATTCCTTATGCCTCTACGTGCTGCGGCCTCCCAACCACGATCGTTTTTATTGTGTTTTTTTGCAAGATCTTTAAAATCCTGACTTTTTAGCAAAGCATCATACTGATAGTCTGCGTTTCTATTAACAGCCCATTTTAGGCCACTTGAAACTTTATCAATCATCCAGCCAGTGATACCAGCTTCTGTAATGTTTGGAGATTCCTTTATCATCCTTGCAGCAATTTTACGTACCTCTTGTCTGAGTAGTTGTTCTTTTTTATCCATTGTATTGACTTTAGTATAAATATCAACGAAAAAAGAAAGCCAACGTGGGTTGGCTTATCTTCTTGATTTAGATTTCATTTGAGCAGCTTGACTTTCTTGCTCTTGATTTTCTTTCTTGCGAATGCTTGCTAGTTTTAGATAGAAGTACCTTCGTAAGTGAACGGGAAGACAATACAGTTCTGTATATGTCCATCCCATTTTTCCGTAATACATAAGATCAAAAATTTGATCCTGCATAATGGGTCTATAGTTAGACCCCAGGCCAAAAAAATCCCACACCAATGGGCAAAGCCATCTTTTCTTGTTCAAACTGACAGTGTGGGCATTCGAATGTAAAGGTGGTATCGATGTCTGGAGTAACCTCCTTTAGATATCTACGCAATTCCAAAGAGTCACGTGATAGCATATTATCT
>Ga0105050_10007744_pt1 | contig 12684 bp, 12 predicted proteins | sample FRY01_FD_78088 | JGI IMG/M metagenome (GOLD analysis project Ga0105050, IMG submission 78088) | Freshwater microbial communities from Lake Fryxell liftoff mats and glacier meltwater in Antarctica - FRY-01 | ecosystem: Environmental > Aquatic > Freshwater > Ice > Glacier meltwater ... | reverse complement strand
TGCTGCAGACGAGCAAATTTGTTGATCCCGCGAATCCGGGTCAGACCATGACACGATTCCGGCGGCTGTTCTCGCGACTCGACCTGGACATCACCGAAGTAGCCATGTTGAGAGGTTTCCTCAAGCAGGTGTGTCCTGAAGCAGGCAGTGGCGAGGTCAAGAAGTCGAGTTGAGCGGGTCCAATGGTGGTGCGCGCTACACCCGCCAGGGATCTTCTGAACAAGTTGCTTCTGCGACGTGTTCAGGTCGGAACGCGTCGCGTTCCTCGCCCAATGCAAAATCCGGCTGTCGGTTCGTCGACGATAATCAGTTTTGGATTACCGATCAGGGCCTGGGCAATCCCAAAACGCTGGCGCATGCCGCCGGAAAACGTGTCGATACTCTGCTTGCGCACTGCCCACAGGTTGGTGCGGGACAACAGGTACACTCCACCAGGCCCTTGCGATCACCCGCGGGGATCCCTTTCAGGGCTGCGATGTGTCCAGGCATGACCGCCGGAGAGGTGCGTGGACACGGGGTGCTTGGACACGGGGTGCTTGGACAAGAGGTGCGTGGACAATAGGTGCGCGAATAGGCACCAAATTCCTGTGGCAGATCACCGAGTTGGCGGCGCAGTGCCTGGGGATCCTTGAGGACATCGAGTTCATCCAGGTGAATGCTGCCACTGTCGGGTTCCTGCGGGTAGCCAGGGTTCGCATGAGGGTCGACTTGCCGGCACCGTTGGGGGCGAGCAGTCCATGCATGCCTTTCGGGATATCCAGGCTGATGTCGTGGAGTGCGCGAATACCACCCGTATAGATCCTGTTGAGGTGTTCGATCCGCAACATCGTCGGTGCTCCGCACGGCAGGCTGCAGGCCTCACTTTGGCCTGACGCCGAAGCGCGGCGCTGCTTCATACACCGCGGCAACCCAAAATTTCCCGCGAAGTATCCGGTCCAAAAGTAGACCGTTTTAGTCGGGTATTGCATACTCCCGAAGTCAATTGGGACTACCAGCTCGATGCGTCTGACTACCAAGGGCCGATATGCGGTCACAGCGATGCTCGATCTCGCCCTGAACGGCACTGCGGGTCCGGTCAGTGTTCTCGACGTTTCCTCGCGCCAGGGGATTCCCGGTGCCTATCTTGAACAGCTGTTTGCCCGTCTGCGGCGGGGTGGCCTGATCGAATCCGTTCGTGGTCCCGGTGGTGGTTATGTCCTAAGCCGGAAAGCAGACTCCGTTTCGATTTCCGACGTGCTGGTTGCCGTCGGGGAAGGCGTTGACGCAACCCGTTGCCAGGGCGCCGCAGATTGCCAGGATGGCGCACAATGTCTGACCCACGATCTGTGGTCGGAACTTTCGGATCGGATTGATGGCTTCCTTGGCGGAATTACGCTGGCCAGCCTGGTTGAACGGGCTGGCCACCATTCGGCGGTTGGTGGCCATCGGCATCGCGGTGATGAGTTCGCGCTCGGGTTGATCCGTGCCCGCAACCTCTGACAGGCTGACAAGAGAGACCACGCAAGACCATGACGGATCCCGTATACCTGGATTATGCTGCCACGACACCGGTGGATCCCATCGTCGCATCGGCGATGACGGCGTGTCTTGAGTTCAGTGGCAATTTTGGCAATCCCGCGTCACGCTCGCATGTGTTTGGCTGGCGGGCGGAAGAGGCTGTTGAAACAGCACGCGCCGAGGTGGCCGCGCTGATTGGCGCTGATCCGCGGGAGATCATCTGGACCTCCGGCGCCACGGAATCCGATAACCTCGCATTAAAAGGGGTTGCAACGGGTTCGACACGAAAGCACATCGTCACCTGCAGCATCGAACACAAGGCCATTGTCGACACCTGCAAGTACCTGGAAACGCAGGGCTTCGAGGTGACGTGGCTGACACCTGCAAACGATGGAACGCTCAGTCCGCAGGCCGTCGCGGCGGTGCTTCGGCCCGACACACTGATCGTCTCGATCATGCACGCCAACAATGAACTTGGGGTGCTCAATGACATCGCCGGCATCGGCGCAGTCTGTCGTGCCAACGGGACGCTCTTTCACAGCGATGCAGCGCAGAGTTTTGGCAAAGTCGCCATTGATGTCCGCACGATGCCGATCGATCTGCTGTCGATTTCCGGACACAAGATTTACGGACCAAAAGGGGCGGGTGTCTTGTATGTGCGCCGCGAACCACCGGTCCGCCTGCGGCCGATGATTCATGGTGGTGGCCATGAATTTGGCATGCGCTCCGGCACGCTTGCCACACATCAGGTGGTCGGACTGGGCACGGCCGCCCGGCTGATGAGTGAGCGAATGATCGATGAAAACGCGCGCCTGACACAGTTACGCAATCGTCTGCTCGGTCATCTGTTGCAGATGCCCGATACCGTACTGCACGGTGGCGACGCACCAAGATTGCCAGGCATTGTGAACGTCGGTTTTGGTGGCATTGATGGTGAGACGCTGTTGCTGGCACTCGATGATATCGCGGTCTCTTCAGGCTCTGCCTGCACGTCGGCTTCGGTCGAGCCGTCTTACGTTCTGCGTGGCATCGGGGTGCCTGACACCCTTGCGCACGCTTCTGTCCGCTTCAGTGTCGGGCGCTTCACCACCGAGGCTGACATTGATCACGCCGGTCGGCGAGTGGCGGAAGTGGTTGATCGATTGCGCCTCCCTGACTGAAGGTGATTGCCGTCCTGGAAGAGCGGAACTCGCCTGCGGCGATTGCGACAGGGGAGAGAAGATCGACGGAGAGAAGACCGGCGCGAAATACGTTGGTATATCGGGGGCTTGACGTATAATACGCCGCCCAAATCGAACGAACGCCTAAAACCTCAATAAATTCAAAGAGATAGGCGCCTTTATCGAGTGTCTGCCGGATCTGACGGAGATCTCTGGACGAGCAGCAGCACATTTTGTCAATGGATTCAGCCCTGGAGTGATCACATGACCGTCGAACGAACCCTTTCCATCGTCAAGCCTGATGCTGTTCAACGAAACATCATCGGCGAGATCTACTCTCGCTTCGAAAAAGCCGGGCTGCGTATTGTCGCGGCGCGCATGATGCGAATGACCGAAGCACAGGTGCGAGGTTTCTATGCGGAACATGAAGGCAAAAAATTCTTCGCAGCGTTGTGCGATTACATGCGTTCCGGTCCGGTCGTGGTGCAGGTACTGGAAGGAGAAAATGCCATCGCAGTGAATCGCAAGCTGATGGGCGCAACCAACCCCGCCGATGCGGAGCCCGGTACCATTCGAGCGGATTTTGCAGAGTCTATTGACGCCAACGCGGTACATGGCTCGGATTCATCGGCTGCCGCCGCGCGCGAGATTGGGTATTTCTTCTCACCTGATGACCTCTGTTCCCGCAGTTGAAACCATGAGCAACGGTGCCACCAGCTTTTATTCGTTCACCAGGGACAAGCTGGAGGCGTTTTTTGTAGCCGCCGGGCACCAGAAGTTTCGCGCCAGGCAGTTGATGAAGTGGGTCTACCATCAGGGCATCACGGATGTTCAGGCGATGACGGATCTGTCGCGCCTGCAGCGTGACTGGTTAGCGGCAACCCTTAATTTTCGGCTGCCTGAATTCCATTCCGTGGCACGCAGTGTCGACGGCACCATCAAGTGGGTGGTGCGTGTGACCAATGGCAATTGTGTCGAAACCGTGCTCATCCCTGATCGCGGCCGCAATACGCTCTGTGTTTCATCGCAGGTCGGCTGCATGCTCGACTGCACGTTCTGTGCAACGGGCAAGCAGGGTTTCAATGGCAATCTGTCGGTCGAAGACATCATCGGTCAGGTGCTGATTGCCAATGGTGATCTCGCCGCTCGCGGCGAAGCGGTGACCAACGTCGTGTTCATGGGCATGGGTGAGCCGCTGCTCAACTTTGACAATGTGCTCGACGCCACATCGCTGCTCATGGATGACCTGGTGTTCGGTATTTCCAAGCGTCGGGTAACGGTGAGCACTGCGGGTATGGTTCCCGGAATCCGCAAACTCGCCGCGCTGACGGATGTTTCTCTCGCCATCTCACTGCATGCACCACGTGATGAACTTCGTGATCAGCTGGTGCCGCTGAATCGAAAGTACCCGATCCGGGAACTCCTCTCGGCCTGTCGCGAGTATTTGAGTGTACTGGGCGAAAAGCGGAGTCTGACGATCGAGTACACACTGCTGCGTGATGTCAACGACAGTCTGCGTGAAGCCAATGAACTGGCATTGCTCTTGCGCGACGTACGCTGCAAGATCAACCTGATTCCTTTCAATCCTTTCCCCGGCTCCGGGTTCGAGCGGCCGAGCATGGACTCGGTGCGCAGCTTCCAGACTGTGCTGCTCAATCAGGGTTATGCCACGATGCTCCGGACAACACGTGGCGACGATATCGCAGCCGCCTGTGGTCAGCTGGTTGGCCAGGTAACGGATCGAACACGTCGTCAGGAGCGTTATCGCAATCGGGATAACGCCAAGCTGGATAGCGAAAGACCGGAGGCGACCCGGTTGTCGTTGCAGGAGCTTGCATGAAGCATGCGGTCTGGATGTTGACGGTCCTGTTGTTGACCATGTTGCTGGCTGGCTGTGTGACACAATCCAGTGGTGGCCTGCCAGAACCGGCACCAAAAGCTGAGCGGGCGCAGGCCCAGATAGCAGTTGGCAGGGGATACATCGGTATTGGCAGCTGGACCAATGCCAAACGTGCGCTGGAAAAGGCGCTCAGTTTCGATCCCGGCTCCGTCGAAGCGCATGTGCTGTTCGCCGTGGCTTACGAGGCGGAAGAAGAATACGAACTGGCCGAGACGTATTACCGCAAGGCGCTGCGCCTCGATGCGAAAGATCCGCAGGCCCTCAACAACTATGGTTCGTTCCTGTTCCGTCGTGATCGCCTGGACGAAGCCACCACGCAGCTGAAGAAAGTTGTCAAGGACACGGAGTATCGGGCACGGCCCCAGGCCTTTGAAAACCTTGGCTTGGTGGAACTAAAGAAGGGTGACCTGAGCACTGCGAGCGCAGCCTTCGAGCGTGCGCTCAGTCTGAACAAGAACCAGCCAGTCAGCGCACTTGAACTGGGTTACATGGCATTTGATCGTGGTGAACTGGGCCTTGCGTTCCAGCGGTATGAAGAATTCAAGAAAAATGCCAAACCCAGCGCCCGCAGCCTGTGCCTCGGCATGAAGCTGGGCGCCGCAGCCAACAACCCGGATCAGGTGGCAAGCGCGGCGATGGCGCTGAAAAACCTGTTTCCAAAATCCAGGGAAGCAGAGTCGTGCCGGGCACCCAGCCAGTAGGCGGTGATTCGCCGGGGCGCGTACTGCGCAGTGCTCGTGAAGCACTCGGCCTGTCACGCCGAGAAATTGCCGAAGCGCTGAACCTCCTGGAATCAACGGTTGTGGCCATCGAGGACGATGACCGCGCGCGTCAACCCGAGCCCGTCTTCCTGCGTGGTTATGTCCGCAACTACGCGAAGTTGTTGCGACTCGATCCGGAACCATTGGTTGCAGCGCTCAACAGTGAACGACGTCCAGCGGTGACGCCGGTCAAGGTTCCGAAGCCACTGACATCGAATCCGTGGCTCTGGCCTGTTGCCGGTGCGCTGGTGGCGTCGCTGCTGCTGATCGCCACAGTATTGTATCTGCTGAAAACGCCGCCACAGAACACCGGAGCCGTGGATGTTGAAACAGCCGCAGAAGAGACCCTGGCCGAGGCGGCCCGGTGGGACTCATCACGCGATTCAAATGTGGAAGCAACCCCACTGGCTACGGGCAATGACATTTCTCCATTAGGAGCAGACAGCGTCCCCGATTCTGCCACCGCGCCTGCTGCAGAGGCTTCCGTGCTGGTCGAGATTGAGCCTGACGGCGCAGATGCTCCGCAAGCCGGGGTGCCTGTCGAGGCTGTGCAATCCGAAAACTTCGGTGACGTTGCCAGCACCGGGCGAGAGACCAGCTTGCAAGCACTTGATCTTGATGTAGAAGCGGTTGGTTTTCTCCCGGCAGACGTCGACCCGGTGGTGGACACCTTTGGTGTGACTGCTCAGGCGGAATCAGTGACGACGATCAAGCCGCGGCGCCTGAACCGTGGCACCGACAGCATCCGGCTGGATTTTTCTGCAGATTGCTGGGTACGGGTGAAGGATACCAGCGGCAAGATGCTCTTCAGTGACATGGGTCGAGCGGGTGGAGCGATGGAACTGCTCGGCACAGGTCCGTTTGACCTGCTGCTGGGCAATGCGCCTGGCACGACGCTCAAGTGGAACGGTGAACCCATCGCGCTGCAACCTCATATGCGTAACAACGTGGCCACGCTCAAGCTGGGCGAAACTCCCGTCGCACAGGCTGACGAGCGGCCAGCACAATAACAACGGAACAGCGAGGCTCTGACCGAACAATTCGCAGGAGCGACTTGTTCAGAGGATCCATGGCAGAACACAGGTACGGACCATCAGATGTTGCAGACAGTTCGTGGCATGCGCGTAGTACTTCCAGCCGAAGCACGCCGCTTTCGTTTGGTTGAAGACCTGATGCGTCAGGTATTCCTGCAGTACGCCTATGAAGAAGTACAACTACCGCTGCTGGAGGCAACCGAACTATTCAGTCGTGGGGTAGGAGAAGCAACCGACATCGTCGAAAAGGAAATGTACGTCCTCCAGGATCGTGATGGTGACAGTATTGCGTTGCGTCCCGAAGGCACCGCTGGTTGCGTTCGGGCACTGGAAGAAGCCGGCTGCCTGTACAACCAGGTGCAGCGTGTTTTTTATTCCGGCCCTATGTTCCGCTATGAGCGGCCACAGAAGGGGCGTTATCGCCAGTTCACACAGATGGGCGCCGAAGCGTTTGGTTTCCGCGGTCCTGACGTGGACTTCGAACTGCTGGATATGAGTTATGCCTGCTGGCAGGCGCTGGGTATTGCCGATGCCGTTCAGCTGGAAGTCAATACGCTCGGCTCCGGCGACAGTCGGCTCGCCTATCGCGCCGCATTGCTGAACTACCTCGCACCATTTGCGCGTGACCTGGATGCGGACAGCCAGCGACGTTTGACCACCAATCCACTACGAATACTCGACAGCAAGGATCCCCGCACCCGGGAGATCATCGCTGGTGCACCAGAGCTTCCCCAGTACTTGGATTATGAGAGCCGTGTCAGCTTTGATGCACTGCAAGGCCTGCTGTCAGATCTGCAGATCCCCTTTGTTCTGAATCCGACTCTGGTTCGTGGCCTGGACTACTACACGCACACGGTTTTCGAGTGGACAACGCAGCGGCTGGGGGCGCAAGGAACGATCTGCGCAGGTGGCCGGTACGATGGTCTGGTCGAGACGCTTGGCGGTCGTCCGACCCCTGCCGCCGGTTTTGCGATGGGTGTCGAGCGTGTGGTTCTCCTGCACGAAGCCATGCAGCCCCGGGCGCTGGCGGCCGGCCAGAGCGCCGATGTGTTTATCTGCATCCAGGATGCGACCCTGGCCGGGCGGGCGCTGGACGTGGCCCGGCAATTGCGCACCGATTTGCCCGACCTTCGGGTTCGCACCGGGCTGGGTGGCGCCAAACTGAAGGCACAATTCAAAAAGGCCGATGACAGCGGGGCACGCTTTGCCATCATCATTGGCGTCGATGAAGTTGCGCGCGGAGTATTGACGCTGAAGCCCCTGCGCGCCGGGGATGGCGAGCAAATGGAGTTGACTCCCGAGGCCCTCATCACGCATGTTGCGCGCGGCATCCGGCAGGCCCAGGCCGCCCCCCAATAGTTCGAGGAAGCAAGTCGTGTCCGAGTACCTGAGTGAAGATGAGCAGATAGAATCGCTGCGCAACTGGTGGAAGCAGTACGGCGTCTGGCTGCTGGTTGGTCTGGTGGCGGCGGCTGGCGGTTATGGTGGCTGGCAGTGGTACAAAAGTTACACGATGGATAAAGCGCTCGAAGCGGCCGCACTCTATCAATCCTGGCTGGATACCGGCGAAGACGAAGCGAAGCGGGAGAGCGTGTTTGCAGCGTTGGAAACGCATGCCAAGGGCAGTGCCTACCATAGTTTTGTGTTGTTCCGGCAAGCGGCCAAAGCCGCGGAAGCTGGGGAACTCGAGAAGGCCGAACCCTTGTTGCAGACTGTCATCGATGGGTCGGATGATCCGCTCCTGCGCAGCCTGGCCATCCTGCGCCAGGCCAGAGTGTTGCAGGGTCTGGATCGATCCGATGACGCACTGAAGCTTCTCGACAGGGTCAGTGGTGAGGGCTACAAAGGGTTGGCTCTGGAGTTGAAAGGTGACATCCATATGGCCAGAGATGAGCGCGCGGAAGCACACCAGGCCTATGCAGCCGCCTTGGCCACGCTCGAAGTAGGACAGGAGGATCCCCTGCTCGAAGCCAAGGTGAATAATTCATCTGTCCCAGGCGCCTCTGACAAGACAGCCGACACGATAGCCGACACAGCATCAGATTCTCCGGCGGCGAGTGACCCATCGACCGGAGCGGCCGTGGAGGCCCCGCGTGAACCGGACCAGGGCGATCTGGATACACCGGCAGCAGAACAGACAGAATCCTCGACGGCTGCTGAAGCAGCAACGGTCGACGAACCAGCGAAATCAGCGGATGCCGACAATGCCCCATAACCCGACGTTCGCCAGAGCCGGTCTGCTGTTTGCGATGATGGCTTTGTTAGGGGGGTGCTCCTGGTTTTCCTGGTTGCCCTGGATTGGCGATGAGGACGACAAGGACCCGCTGGAACCGGCTGAACTGGTCAAGATCGCCAAACCCGAAGTAAAAATCGATACCGAATGGAAACGTGGGATCGGTAGTGGCTTGGGGAAGAAGTACCTTCGTCTGCGACCGTTGATACTCGCAGATCGCATCTATGCCGCAGATGGTTATGGTTATGTTGCTGCGTATGATCGGTATTCCGGTAAACGCGCCTGGGAAACCCGGGTTGATCCGTTGAAGCGGGGTTTTCTCTCCAGTCTCAATTTTTTCGATCGCAGGGATCCCAGTTTTGTTGGTGGTCTTGGCAGTGGTTCGGGAATGATCCTGGTGGGCACGGTGAATGGGTTTGTGGTTGCGCTGTCCGCTGGTGATGGCACACAACTGTGGCGCTCCGATGTACGCAGTGAGGTGCTGTCTGCGTCAATTGCCGAAGATGGGATGGTTTTCACGCAGACCGTTGACGGCCGGTTGGTGGCGCTCAATGCCCAGACCGGGGTGCAAGTCTGGAGTTTCAACAATCAGGTACCAGTACTGACCCTGCGTGGGACCAGTTCGCCGGTGTACTCGGCGGGGGCTGTGGTGACCGGTTTTCCAAATGGCAAGGTCAGTGCCATCCGTGCGGAAAACGGTGAGCCGGTATGGGAGCAGCGTGTCATGCTGCCGGAAGGCCGATCGGAACTGGATCGAATCGTCGATGTGGATGGCACGCCGCTGATTTCTGCGGGCAACATTTATGTGGCCTCGTTTCAAGGCAGGATCAAGGCGCTTCGACAGCGTGATGGTTCGCAGATCTGGGAACGGGACATTTCAACCAATCTTGATCTCGCAGAAGGTTATCGTCAGATCTATGCCGTGGACGAAGCCGATATCATCACCGCATTTGACCGGGATACCGGCGAAGTCATCTGGACTCAGGAAGCCCTGAAACGCCGTCGCCTGTCACCACCGATCGCCTTCTCGAATTATCTCGTGGTGGGTGATGATGATGGTTACCTGCACGTGCTTGCACAGAGCGACGGACGTTTTCTCGGTCGTCGCAAAATTGACGGCAAGGGACTGCGCAGCGGTATGTCAGTCGCCGATGGCACACTCTTTGTGCTCGGCAATTCAGGCAAGCTCTCTGCGCTCACCATCGAGGCGCGCTGATGCCGACGATCGCGCTGGTCGGACGGCCCAATGTCGGCAAGTCCACACTGTTCAATCGTTTCACTCGCACCCGTGATGCGCTCGTCGCCGATGTGCCCGGACTGACACGTGATCGGCGTTATGGCCGGGCCGATCTTGATGGAGTGCCGGTCACGGTTGTTGATACCGGTGGTCTGTTTGGTGACGAAGTACTCGCAGAAGCGCTGCAGGCGCAGACCTGGCGGGCGGTACTCGATTCCCAACTGGTGCTGCTGATTCTGGATGCACGAGCGGGTCTGAACGCGCTGGATGCAGAAATCGTTGACGAGATGCGTCGTCGTGGCGTTCGTGTGGTGGGTGTCCTCAACAAGATTGACGGACTGGACCAGGAAACCGCGAGCGCGGATTTTTCTCGACTTGGTTTAGGTGATCTCGAGCCCATCTCGGCGTCACATGGTCACGGCATGTCCCAACTGCGGGAGCGGATTCTTGCCGAACTGGCAGAACTTGCCACGAACGATGAAGACTCCGCAGCAACCGGAGCGCTTGCTGCACCGGGCAACGGCATACGGGTGGCAATCATTGGTCGGCCAAATGTTGGTAAATCCACGCTCATCAATCGCCTGCTGGGCGAAGAACGACAGGTGGTGGCCGACCTGCCCGGAACGACGATGGATGCGATCGACATTCCCTTCGAACGCGATGGTGTGAACTACGTACTGATCGATACCGCAGGCGTTCGTCGCAAAGGCAGGGTGGACGGAATTGCTGAAAAATTCTCGGTCGTCAAGTCGCTGGATGCCATTGGCCGGGCGCACGTGGTCATTCTTGTCATCGATGCCAGCGAGGGTGTTGTTGAGCAGGACCTGCATGTCCTGCAGTTTGCAACGGAAGCTGGCGCTGGTCTGATCATCGCTGCCAACAAGTGGGATGGCCTGACATCCGATACCCGGGATCGGGCGTTGACGACCCTTGATCGAAGGCTCGATTTTGTCCCGTGGGCAGATGTGCACAGAATTTCTGCGTTGCATGGAACCGGGGTCGGCAAACTCTGGGCAGCGGTACAGGAGGTGCATCGCAGTGCCGCTTTTGATGTGTCGACCACTTTGTTGAACCGGATTCTGCAGGGATTGGTAACCAGCCACTTTCCACCGACCGTCCGTGGCCGGCCAATCAAGCTGAAGATGGCCTCGCGCAAGGGCGGGCACCCGCCGACCATCATTGTTCACGGCAATCAGGTGGATGCGTTGCCGGCGAGCTACGTTCGATACCTTGAAAACGGGTTCCGTCAGGCGCTTCGTCTGGCTGGCACCCCCATTCGAATCATCCTGAAAGCCCCTGAAAATCCGTTTGCCGGGCGTCGAAACGTGCTCACGCCAAGGCAGCAGCGTGCGCGCGAGCGGGTCAGACGACACAGTCGTTAGAGATTCCTCGGTCCAGCCTGCATCAGACGGCTGACGCCTGCAGACGAAACAAGGTGCCGATTCGGGCAAGTATCAACATCAGCAGTCGCAGTCCTGCATTGTGGATGCGAACAGATCCTGGATCGACGCGGCTGATATATATGGAAAGACGCAGCAGATCCGGTTGAGCGATGGCTCGCTCGAATCGCCCGCCATGTTCAGCGCGACAACGCACTATCGATGTCGATGAAGCATTCCAGAACGTGTGGGGGTCATCTGGTGTCAGATTGACTGATTCACCAGCGCGAAGGACACGACGCGTGCCACCGATCTGCAGACCGAATTCACCAGCAATCACGCTGATCCGTTCGTCCTGTCCTTCGTGAGAGTGCAAGGGTGGGCCTGTTGTCCCAGTGTCTAGTTCAAACTCGAAAATGAAAGGGCCGCCATCGAGCCCTGAGCGAATGCAGGTGATCCGCTCTCCCTTGTTTGGACTTATTGTCTCGCCTTCACGCATGTTTTTTTTCCTGCAAGTGTTGCAAGTGATCCAGTACCGTTTTTACCAACCATTGCACGTGGCGGATGGATGCTCTGAGGTCATATCCGCAGTCCTCAAGATAAATCCAGCCTGCGGCGGAGAGTGGTACACGCAACCCGGCGGTTGCGGATTCGATATCTGCACGCGGTACATCGGGAAATGCGGCCTTCAGCACGTCCAGCAGGCGATCTCTGCTTTCCGTACGAGTCTGACGCAGTATCGGCGCTGCCCAGGGCGCTGTGGCAAGCACCCGACTGAGTGCACTGCTGGATTGAAAGCGGGTAAACAGCTGCTTTACGTACACCGGCAGTTCATCGGCTGTATTGCACATTGGATAGCCAACGAGACGTCGAAGGTGCGGCATCGTCGCAGCCTGCAATGCCTCAAGACTGGGGAAATACCGATACAAGGTTCGTTCGGCGATTCGCGCGCGTATTGCAACCGCCCGCATCGAAGGCTCGGTGCCAGCTTCGATCTGTGCAATGGCTGCAGCGATGATTCGATTGGTGACCATCTGCGCCTGTTCTGCCCGGATCGAAGGCGTTTGTTGACCTGGATTGGTGTCGACCATGGCGTTTCCGTGGATGTGGCATATCGTCTGCCATGAATGCAGACTATATGCCAGAAAGTCGCTGCGTCAAGAACTAGCCCGGATTATTCATGAAGCTTCGTCGCCAGTGGCGAGATGCGCGAAAAGACAGTGTGGCGCGCACTGGAATGAGCTCGCGCTGTGTTTTCACGACTATCGGCAGCCGCAGCAGAAGATTGATGAATAGACCGGGCTAGTGTACTGCTGCATTCATGAAACGACATATTACGCGTGATGGAGTAGACTTGTTCCAAGTTTGAAGGTTGGAGCGAACCTGTGCGAGTTGCCGCGAAAGTCGAGTTGGATGAAGGCGAACGCAAGGCATTGTTGAAGCTGTCGCGCTCGAAGAAAACCAGTGTCAGGCTGGCGCAACG
>Ga0105050_10007743_pt1 | contig 12684 bp, 17 predicted proteins | sample FRY01_FD_78088 | JGI IMG/M metagenome (GOLD analysis project Ga0105050, IMG submission 78088) | Freshwater microbial communities from Lake Fryxell liftoff mats and glacier meltwater in Antarctica - FRY-01 | ecosystem: Environmental > Aquatic > Freshwater > Ice > Glacier meltwater ... | reverse complement strand
GAATGGCCAGATGGAAATGAGGGAGTATTCATTGATTCCATACCCAATCCACCCAATTGTATTCCATATTCTTTTGCCAATTGTTGAGGTCTTGGTCTGTTGTGAATGAATTTTAAATCTAAAATAATACCCGCAGATGATTTTAGTAATTCAATAACCAATTCTTCAGGATACTTTATATTATTAGATTTACATACTTCTTTAAATACAGATTCTATATTATCGTATTTTTTTGCAAACGCAGTATCTTGTGGTAAATCCTTTAAACGATTTAGTTCTTCCAAAGTTTGCATCGAAGTGTTTTTTGGAAAAGAATTTAATTTGAATTTATCGTAATTAAAATTACTGAGTAATCCTAAGGTTTTGGAATACTCAATTTCCTTCTGCTTTTTTTCATCTATACCATCGTTGGTATAAACAATAGATGAAATATTATTTATATTTTCTGCGGTGAATAAAAACATACAGATATAAATATGGTTATTTTATTTTTTCCAATTCTTTACCGAAGTTGGATTCTGCGATTTGTTGGAATTGTTCCCTCCTATCAAAAACTGACATATTGTTTAGATAGTGGGTGTTATTTCTGTATTTATAATTTTCACAAACAACCACATTTTTCATTTTGAATTGTTGGACTTCTATATCAGTAGTTTGAGTTAGTTTTTCACTTGACCACATTATGAAAGTATCATCATATCCATAGTGTCCAAATGATTCAGGTATACCGATTCGTTTAAGTAAGGGTTTACTGATACATGTAAATAATCCTCCCATAAATTTATATCGAGGTTGTTTTGGTATTGTATTTTTTACCTCTACTATTTCAACTTCACCATAAATACCATTATCTTTAAATGGGTCATTTATACTTTGGTAGTTTAGTTTTTTATTTTTAAATTTTTCATTTACCACATTATCCCAACTCTCATCCCACATTCTTACCATTTCCGGTGTTACGATGTGGTGAGGTGTAAATTCACTTACCTGTTTTAAAGATTGTTCTAAATAAAATAAAGTTTTTTCTGGAAAAATTATATGAGTATTTAACCAAATAAAATGAGATGCGGATTTGAAATGAGTTTCAAAACTTTCTCTACGATGAGAAACTTCACCCAAAATATCGGTTGAGGTTCTCATATATTTTACACACCAATCTGTATGGGCTGAAAGTTTTAAGAGTTTTTCTTCAAAGTAAGGTTTGGGTATAGATGATTTTTTCCAATTCACCATATTTTCAGATAAACATAAAGTTATATCTAAAACAAGTTCAACATCATCTGATAAGTGGTAAGATGATAAACGAAGTTGATGAAGTAGGATTTCCAATTCATCAATTTCATGTGGTAAAGTGAAGATTGAAATTACTATTCTCATATTATATTTTATCTAACTCCGATTTAAATGCACCATGTGCTATTTGTAAAAATTCATCTTTACGATTGATTCGTTTGATTAGGTAATCGTATTTACTTTGGTCTCTATAATAAAAGTTTTCACAAACTACGTAATTTTTTAGTTTAAACTGAAAGATATCTTCTCCTCTTTGTTTTAACTTTTCCATTCCCCACATCAAAAATGTATCATCGGGCCCATATGCACCCATTGATTCTGGTAATGGTATTTCATCTAATAAGTATTTAGATACTACCACTAACCAACCTGCTCCGAACTTGAAGGAAGGTTGACCGTGAACATTATTAGAAACACTTTCTACTGAAACTTCTCCTTTAACTCCACTTTCGGTAAAAGGATTACAAGTTTTACAATAATCTAATTCTTTATCTAAATAATTTTCATTTACAACACAATCCCAAGTTGTATCCCAATATTTGACAACTTCAGGTGTTATAATGTATTTTGTAATATCATTCGATTCTATGGAAGTGATACCATTTTCTAAATAGACTAATCCCATTTCATCAAATACAATATCAGTATCTAACCAAATGAAGTGAGTTGCGTGAGTAAATTCTTTATGAGTTATTCTTTTTGCTTGGAGAGCACCCATAATATCTTCTCTGATTTGGAAAGTTGAATTACTTGCCCAATCTGTAAGTTTTTTTAATTTGTTGAATTTTTGAATAAAATAATCTTTACTTACTAATGAGTCATCCCAATTGATAAGATAATCTGATATAGACATTGAAATACAAAATTCATAGTTCTCCCCTTTAACATATTTTGATGAACGATTTAAATCAATTAGAACTCTTTCTAAATCATCCAATTCATGTGGCATTACAAATGACGTGATAATTATTTTCATAGGTATCTTAGTTTAATATATCAGTTCTAATATATAGAACATCCATTTCCTTTTGCTCCGTAGGTACACCCTGCCTATCTGATTCCATTCTATGCTTAATACTTAATATATCAGTCATTGTAAATCCAATTGATTCCATATATTTCTTTACTTCATCATGCTTAGCGGCACCAAAATTGTAAGTAAATACATTTTCTTCCAGTATAATACCCTTTACATATTTCATTAGATTACATCCACCTTTGATAATATCCAATTCACTGCCTTGAGTATCCATTTTGATAAAGTCAAATGTTTCACCATTATTATAGATAGTATCTAATGTGTTTGTTCTACGGATTTCAGATGGTGTATTTAAAAAATGTGGTGTGTTTTCTAAATAATATGAATTACCAGTACCAGTTGAATTTTTACCCTTTCCATCTAAATAAAAAGTAACATCACGCACTGTATCGGATAATACTTCCATTTTATATGGTATATTGTATTTTTTTGATATTATTTTTAAATCCGCTTCATGTAATAAATTGGCTTCAATCATTTCTATACGAGATAAACTCGGTAATTGTTTTAAAATAAAAGGTATAGCATGTCCTTTACATACACCAACATCTAAATAAGATGATGGTGTGAAATATTTTAAAATAGTTGGATAATTTACAAATACTGGGTCCATGTGTTTAATGTTTAGTTTATATATTGTTCTGTAATTAATTTATTCAATGAAGGAATTCTATCATATTGATGAACCAATACATATGGAATATCTCCATTCATAACAACTCCATCTTTAATATCCACTTCTGTTTTTTCAAATCGTTTGGTGTTCCTTAACGAATCAACTTGTAGAGCAAAATCTGAGTTTAGTTTTATTTTATCAGAAACTAAACTATTGTTTAGTAAAAGATTCAATGCACTTTGGTCTGTGAAATGTGTGATATCACCAGCTTGAGAGATTAACCAATTTATCATTAATAAATCTTTCATTGATTGATACTTACCAGCCATGACACCAACGTTGGCAACTACATTTGATTTGATTGAATCCCAAAATAAAGGGCCATACCCTTCGTGAATATTTTTCTTTGCCCAAGGTTCATCTTCATTTTTGATATTTTCGGATGCCACTATTATTTCTGATTTTAAGTTTTCTTCCAACCAAGTTGAAGGATTTAACTGCCAGACAATATCTCTAACATCTGTGGTAATTATGTGATTCCATTCTCGTGAATCGTTTTGTAAAAAATACCACATATCAATTAATCGTCTCATATGAGGATGGCCATGTAATTCCATACCATAACATTCCCAACCATTTGATTTTAGATAATCAATGGTTTCTGTTGGTATATTATAACATATCATAACCTTATCACCAACAAAACCAGATTTGTTGAGTGATTCTACATATATTTTTATTTTTTCGGGTAAGTAATTTGCTATTGCTGATATTATTAAATCTTTCATGATTTGAAGAATTTAAAATTAAAATAATTTATTTCTTCTTTAAATAACTCATCTACTTTTTCTTTTGTTTCTATATCGTAGTATTCACGAGCGTTGTAAGAAAAAGTAGTTTGTTTTTTTGTTTTGTGAAATGGTTTTGGTATAATCTTGGTCAATAAAGGTGGATTTTCAATATTCAATTGATTACAGACTTCTAAGTAATCTTCTTTTATGTTTTCAAAGAAACCAATAAAATCCACATCCACATTACCTTCTTTATTTTTAATATATAACATCTGGTCCATTGGATTATTATCTTGCCAATGAGCAATCCAATCATCATCCCATTCAACGGGACACCCTTCTTGGACCCATTCTCTAAACCCATCTATATCATGATTATGCTCGTGTCTATACCATGATACTAATCGAGTGTAGGTATTTCTTACAAATGCAAAAGAATAATCGTAGTAAATATTTCTTTCTTCAAAGTACCCAAGTGTGTTATGGCCTTTAGGAGTATTTAAAGCAGTTCCAATGGAAGTACTACCTGTTTTTGGTATTCTTATAAATAAAATTTTTGATTTATTTTCCATATTTTTCCAATCGTTATGTTTAAACAATCCGTTTCCATGTGCAACTTTGAAATTTTGGTTAACCCACCATTTTCCAATATTACGTTCTAATGCAGTACCATCTCCAGCAAATTGTTTTACAGTGTCTAAGTAAAATTGTTTTTTATACATAGTAGGATTATTTGTCCAATTTCCCCAACGTGAGGTTGTTATAAAATATTCTCCTTCTTTTTGAATTTTATCAGCAAATTCTATATCAGGTTCTAACCAATGTAATGAATCTAATAAGTGAGGTGAAGTTGCTCCTATCTCATTATCATAGTAAGTTAGTTCTTCTCCCCTATGTCTAAACGAAAAATGAGGTACTCCCGGATTCTTACGATGTCTATATCGTACCGCAGTGGTTCCATTATCCAACAAATCAATACCACTTTGTAATCTTTTCAAAGTAGTTGGTAAATCTTCTATCAAATTCCAATCGTGTTCTAATACTAAAACATTATCGGTCTTTGCATTCTTAGTCATTTCAATAAAAGCCTGCCCTATTCCAATATTATTATTATAAGGCAAATATGGTATATTAAAATGTTGGGCTATTTTTAAATCAGTTTCTGAAAATTCTTGGAAAAGAATTGTAACATCATTTACATGATGTAAAAAACTTCTATCAAAATAGGTTTGTAAAGTATCAATTAAAACTTGATTACTTTTCCAAGATAAAATACCAATACTTAGTGGAAGTTTTTTCATTTTTATAAAGAATTGATATATTGTTTTAATCTATCTTCTGGCTTCCAATTTAATCGTTCACATGTATCATCGTTTTCTCTGAGTGTTTTTCTATAATTTCCTTTTTGGTCTGGAATATTAATTGATTCTACCCAAAATTTCTCTTTAAACATCTCATATACTTCATTAATAGAGTAATTAGTACCAGTACCAAGTTCCCATGCATCATCATGCGATTCCGAACTCATTCCTACTTTATAAAGTGCATCAACAATATCATCTACATGAGTGAAATCTCTTCTTTGTTCGCCATCGCCTACTATTGTAATGGGGTTTCCATCTCTAACTTGCTTTCTCCATATTCCAATTACTGCTGCCCAATCTCCATCTACAATTTCATGAGGACCATATACATTATAAAAACGAGTAATTTCAACATCTAAATTATAAACTTTTTTATATAATTTAAAAATTTCCTCACCCATATGTTTAAATGCGGCGTAAGGTGATTGCAAGGGGTCATGCCATCTTGAGGATGAACCTGCATAAACTACCTTTACATTCCCATGTCTTGCAAATTCAGCTACTTCTTTGCTTCCTATGGTATTTACTCTGAATGTCTCAGTTGGATTCTCAAATGAAGGTTGAATACGAGATAGAGCTGCAAGGTGATAAACTAATTCAAATCCATCATTCTTATATATTCCAATTTGTTCTATATCACCCGTAATATAATTACAACCATTTTGTTCATTTTGTTTTAAACCAGTATCGTAATTATCCAAAGAATGAACTTCATGTCCTTCTGATAATAATCTTTTGATAAGATTAGTTCCTATAAATCCGGCTCCACCAGTTACTAATATCTTTTTACTCATTTGATTTCCAATTTTTATATTTTTCTATTATAAATTCTACTCGTTGTTTTTGGGTATGATTCTGTAAAACTTTATTATAACCATTCTCAGCGATTTTTTCTCGTTCTTCTGAATTTTCTTGGTAATAATTTAATTTATTTATACAATCTACAATATTATTGTAAAAGATAATATCCTTACCTTCAATAAATAGTTCGTGTAATTTTTTTGATTCTGCTAATCTATCACATAATACCAACTTTTTACAAGCCATTCCTTCAAAAATCCTACGAGTAATTTCACCCCATCTTGAATTTTGTAATACCATTAATCCTTTGTTAAGGAATTCAGTATGTTCGGTTGCATTTAGTCCATTTCGATTTCCAATAGTACCATTACCATGATTTGTTAAAGTATTTAAAAAAGAAGAATTTCCATACCCTCGTGTAGTTACTCCCACATATTCTGGTTTGATTTCCAATGGAAATTGAATTCTTGTATCGGCGAAATGAGTCCACCAATAAGCATCTATACCACGATTTTTATATTCTTCTACCGAATCCATATCAGGTGAAAGTGTGATATGAAATCTATTTGATTTTGGAAAGTTTTTTTCAAAGTTCTGTGGATCATCTCCACTCTCTTGAATCCAAAATGTATTTGGTAATAAAGTTTTATCTAAAAGAGGTGAATTAAATCTACCCCAATCCATAAATAAAACTATATCGGTTTGTGGGTTTGATGTTAACCAATTTTTTATTTGATAATCATTCCAATTCCGTAATCTATTAGAACCAATAGAAACAAAATCAACTTCCCAACCTTGTGATTGAAACTCTTTTACAAGAGCCATAGGTGTTGACCATTCTTCGTTTTCGTATGCGTATATAAAAGTTACTTTCATAAAAATGGATTACCAACAAAACCCTGTCCTATTATTCCTATCATTATTTACTTTCTTTTCCGTAATTTATTCTGTTCCAAAATCTTTCAAATCCATAAAAAAATATAAGACCACTTATGTTCATTATAATTGCGTTCCAAAAATTAGATTCTGCTAATCCTAATGATAAAATTACCCAAGAATTGGATATTGCAAAAACTCTCCAAGAGAGAGTTTTAAATAAAGTTCTTTTTTTAGTTTCTTTGAACATTATATGGTATTGTAAAATTCGTTTTGTTTTTCTTGTCTTTGGATTTCCTTTGGGTGGTATAAAGACCATTCTTCTTCTGATGGAAAGTTTGAAAAAGTATCATAACCAGTTAGAGTTTCATGTACTTTGTTTTTCCACTCCACTTCTTCGGTTCTACGATATACTCTTAATTGATAATCTGGAAATCCATTTATGGGTTTGTAATATTTTACTTTAACTTTTGCCATAATATAACTTTTTGAGTTTCTTTAGTGATATATTGTTTTTTATATTTTTTTTTATGTTTTCTACTGCTGGGATGAATCTGAGATTATAAATACTACCGATAATCTCAGGAGATACCTTATTTATATACCCACTTGTGATACTATATACATGGTCTAAATGATATGCATCTTCAACTTCATCAAGTTTACCACGTTTTTCCGAATTTGGCAATAAGTTCAAATCATTTCTTCGTGTATGATACCAAACCAATTGTCTGTATTGTTCCACATCATTTTTTTCACTCAATGGAGTAAACTGCCCATTTGTCTCCATCTTAGTTCGCCATTCTGTAATTCGTTCCTCGGTAAATGATTCCTTAACTCTCGATATTACCAATTCCCTATACTGCAAATCTTTCCAATGTGTAATACTTGCATTGGATATCTTTTCTCTGGCCGAATTAGTATGTTTCACACCCTTTCGCTTATCTCCGATTATTTTTAGAGATGGGTGGGTTTCTCTAGTCAATCCCACATTCCATGGAATACAACCTTTGTTGGCGATGGAAATCGATATAGCCATTTTAGCTATACTTGGATTGGTTTCTTTGGTTTGTCCTTTACTCCAACCACATCCACATTTTTGACAACTACTACCTCGTTTTAATCCAGACTCATATCCTTGATATGATTTATACGTAATTATGTTATTACAAGTTGGACATTCTCGTTCAAATTTAAAATCTTTTGGATATTTACTCATTTTATAAACTCTTGTTTGTTATACCATATATATAAGTATAGTTAAACTGGAGTTTCTTCAATAACATAACCAAGTTTTTTTAATAATTTATATTCTTCATCATCCGTATCCATTATTTTTTCATCTATCTGAGATTCCATCTTAGTAATTGGCCATCCCCATTTTTGGATATGTTCTTGAGTTAATCCATCAACTGTATTTACTCTTGGGACAAATACTACATCGACTGGATTATCTTCTAATACTTGTGGTAACCAATTTACCAAATTTTCATGTGGTAGTTCATCTGCATCGATACTGAAGATATAATCTTTCGTACAATGGTTCTTTAGATTGTTTTTAAAGGTACCAAAATCTTTATTGAGTGGAAACCCTACTATGGTGTAAGAATGCATCTTAGACATGATATCTAAGTATTCCATAACTTCTTGAGTAACAGATGTTTCATCGTATTGAACTACGATTTCATCATCTTCTCTAATATGATTTTGTAAAAAATTGAGAAGTTTAGTTAACTCCTCAATCTCATTACATACGGTTATTGCGTAACTAATCGTTTTCATCTATCTCTTGTTCTATATCTGCCTGTCGTGTTGATGCGGTTGAACCTTCTTTGAATAGTTCTCTTAGGAAATCTTCTTCAAAACGAATTTCATATACGTTTTGTATATTCTTTAAAAAGTAAGTTCTGTAATTTCCAAGTGTGTTGGAATAGATTTTAGAATTGTTTTTTACATAAGTTTCAAATAAACTTTTACCATCTACCGAAAACTTTTTTAGGAATAACCATAACATCTGGTCTGAACCTAATGGTATTCTTTTATCTCTAAGTTTACCAATAAAATTAGTAAAATCAACCGGCCTGATATCATTTAACTTAATTGAGTGAACTTTTCCATCAATGATACCAATTACAAAAATATATCTAGCTTCTTCCCCGCCTTTAGTATCAGGATTACCACCTTTGTAGGTGGTAATTCTGTATATATTTCTTGGTTTGATTAGAGCCTTTGCAACCCGTTTCTCTGGTTTTAAAAATTGTTTATATTGTCTTGTATATGCCATTCTATAATTTGTTTATAGTTGGTAGTTTTAATTCTACTTTCCGTTGAACCTTTACATACTTATCAAGTATTCCTTTTAGAACTTCAGTTTGTTTTTCTATGGAGAAGTTCTTTTGGATATTTGTTATTAATGGTTTTGATTTTTTCAGATATGTTTTGTAATTCTTATGTACATCAAAAATCTTTTGTGCTGCTTTAGAGTAATCTACCGTAAACCATTTTGCTTCTTCTAATAAGAATTTATTTGCTGCTGATTTATGAATGGGTGTTAAACTTCCTTCTAAGTAAATTGTGTTTTCTTTTGGTAAAAAATCTTTAAATCCACTCCAATCAGAAACCAAAATTGGTTTACCAGTTGTAGCAAATTCTGCAAGTGGTCTACCATACCCTTCTCCTTTGGTAAACATTAAGAATGCCTTAATTTTATCATCGTTGTAAAGTGAGTTTAGTTCTGTTTCTGATAAATCGCCAAATACTAAATGGATAGGAGGACACTTATCACCATACTCATCAGTTACTTGCTTAATCTTACTTGCTATTTGTTCTCTCTCACCTACCGAAAATCCAGCGGCAGATGTTTTAAGAATAAGACCAGGTTGTTGTTTCTTTGGTAAATCTTTGAAAACAGTACAGAATGTTTTAATCATCATTCCTACATCTTTTCTATCTTGTCCCAAGTCACCACTTAACCAATGTCCTACAAATAGGAAGTTGAAATCAGTATCTACTCCTTCTAAAATAGATTTAGAAGATTTACCATTGAATACATCTAAATTTACTCCTTCAAATAAAACTTCTATGGGTGTAGTTAGTTTTAACTCTCCAACCGGTTGTTTGGTATTTTTATCAACTTGGTTAAATGAAGTTTTTACTAAAACATCTTTGGTAAACTGAGATGGTGTTATAATCAAATCCATTTGGTTACCTCCTTGTAAAAATTCAGAAGGTGCGATGGTAGATTCTACTCCTGCGGTTATACCAATGTTATACTTACCAAGTTTTCTAAACTCGTTGGCAACTGATACTTGAATATAAATATCTGGTTGTTGAGTTAGTTGGGTTGTGATATTTTCTAATACCCTTTTACCAAAATCGGTTTGAGGGTCTATCTGGTCTTGGGGAGTATTTCCCCATCTCGTTGGAATGATTTTAATATCATACATATCCAACTCGAAAAGTGATTTTAATATGTCTCTTGAATGGTCACCATATCCTGCTCTACATGCAATTGGTGCCTGAAATACTAATGTTGGTTTACTCATTATCTAATTCGTTTAATCGGTTTTCTTCCTCATTTCGTAAACATCTATCGATGGATAACTGAGTAAGTTTTGTTATTTCTTCTATTTTCTCAGGTTCATGTGGTGAATTGTAACATTCAAATGTAGGAGTTTCCACTTCATTATCTTGTAAAATAATAATATGATAATCTTCATTCAAATCTTTCATACCATGAATCACCTTACGAGATTCGTTTAGTTGGTTTGATGTCCAATAACCTGGTGTGCGAATTATAAATATTGGTTTACTCATTATCTAAGTTTATATACGTTGAATTTTTTCTTTGGTTTCCAATTTTTAAAAGTAGTTTCAATTCCATCAACAAGAGTTTGACACATATTTTCTCTACTTAATCCCATTTCACCTTGGAATTCTTTTCTACCTTCTAATCCGGCTTCTTTTCTTTCTTCGGGTGTTTTATCGTACCAATATCTAATTGCATCAGCCACCTCATATACATCCACTTTATCATCGATGATATATGGGGTTGGTACTGAACCTACCATTGTTTGTACTCTTGACCAGACTGGTTTTACCCAACTACCATGAGTTACTTTATCTTCCCAATCTCTCCAATTATGTAGAGAACCTATCTCAATGTAATCATCTGCGGTTAGATACTTTCCATCTTTCTTAAACCCACATTGGTCTTGTAATCCACCAGTAACATTTACAATTGATGGGGTACCTGCCATAACAGATTCTGCGGTTACTAAACCAAATCCTTCGTTACCTGCAATATTAATGGTACAATCTGATAAATTGTATAAATAATTTAATTGTTCTTGTGAGATTCTATCGGTTGAAAACTTAATATCACAATTGGGTGCGAGAGTTTCGGCAACCTTAATTAAATCAGTACCATTGTTATCAATAGGCGCTGTGTGCATTATCAAACATACCTTATCTTTATCTTCTTCGGGTAAAGAATCTCTAAATTTGGAAAATGCCCAAATTACATCTGATGGTTGTTTTCTTTTAATGTTTCGGTTCATCCAAAATAGAACAAACTTGTAATCTTTATCACCTAAAAGTTTTTGTCTGAAATCTTGTGGTACTTCAGTTGGTTTGTATAAATCTGGATTAATTCCATGTGGTACATACTTAATTATCACTTTTGGTTTTTCTTTATTATTTAATGACTGCATTATTTATTATTTTTAAGTTCTTCTATTTTTTCTAAAATCATCTTTTCAACCCAAGCAGTCATAATCAATGTGTTTTCTTTACAAAAGTTGGATATTTTTCTATAAGCTTCTTCGTTTATACTAATTGTTCTTTTTGCCATTTTTTAATATGTTCTGGTATTATAGTAATTTTATCATTTTTAGAACGATTTTCCGATTGAGTAATTATTCTTAAATTATTAACATTGCCAATTAATTCAGCTGGTATGTTATTCTTAAACCCTTTAGAAATTGGATAAATGTGGTCTAATTCATATTTATGATATTTATTTCTTTTTGACCAATTTTTTAATTTAGATAAATCATTAGTATTCGTAATTTCTATAACCTTTATATAATATAATTCATATTCGGGTTTATTATTCAACCATTCTTTATATTCATCTGTTTTTCTATATTTATTCCATTGATTTATAGATTGTAATCGTAATAGTTCTTTAACTTCATCAGAATGAGTTTTATCTTTCATTGGATTATCATTATGTTGATGCCATTTTTTAGAAGCAATACTCAATTTTTTCTTATGAGTATCTGATTTAGAAACTTCTTTTAATTTTTCACTAACAATCTTTCTACTTTTAATGTAATTCTCATTAGAACCAATTTTCTTCATATATTCAATATGCTCTGTCGTATGATATTTTCCGTAAAAAGGATTATTTTTTCCAAAATTACTACAACTTCTACATATTGAAATTTTCTTATTAGCGAAATCAAAAGTTTTTTTACTTTTATAAGTTAAAACTTCATTACATTTTGGACAATTTCGTAAATATTCTTTCATTATTATTTCCTCTATATATAAATATAAGAAAAGTTAAAAAACATACAAAAAAGTTAAAAAAAGTTATTAACTAATCATATCAAATTCACCATCAAATCCCTCTTCCAAAACATTATGATTTATACCATATGTTTGTTTTGAGATTGAAAACAACGCATCACACGATGCATAATAATCTTTATTGTACATCGGTATTGGAAGGTCATCCCATATATTGTAATACATGAGTGGAATAGTTTGTCTCAATTCTGCCTCCATTTCATATAACCATCTCCAATATCTCGGGTCTGTAAAATGTAGGATTGCATCTGGTTGATGTCTCATAATTAATTCACGAAGAATATTAGCATCACCATAACCACTATATGG
>Ga0105050_10007741_pt1 | contig 12686 bp, 11 predicted proteins | sample FRY01_FD_78088 | JGI IMG/M metagenome (GOLD analysis project Ga0105050, IMG submission 78088) | Freshwater microbial communities from Lake Fryxell liftoff mats and glacier meltwater in Antarctica - FRY-01 | ecosystem: Environmental > Aquatic > Freshwater > Ice > Glacier meltwater ... | reverse complement strand
TGCGGTGGCCCGCCAACTGGCGGCGGCAACCGGCTGCACCGTGGTGGTGCCAGAGTACCGCCTGGCCCCCGAACATCCGTTTCCGGTTCCTCTCGATGACTGCTGGGCGGCCCTGATATGGACTGCAAACCGCTTTTCCCAAGCCCTGATCGTGTGCGGCGACAGCGCGGGCGCAAACCTTGCCACGGTATTGGCGTTGCGCGCCCGAGACGCGGGCGGCCCGGTGATTGCCGCCCAGTTGCTGGTCTATCCGGTGACCGATTGCGACCTTGAACGCGCCTCGTTCAACGAACCGGACCATCAACTCATTCTTGCGAAAGAGGATATGGCGTGGTTCTGGCACCACTACATTGCCGATGCCGGGGCCCGTGCCCAACCCGGTGCCTCGCCTTTGCGCAGCCCTGATCTTGGCCGCCTGCCACCTGCCTGCGTCATCACCGCAGAATACGACGTTTTGCGCGACGAGGGCGAAGCCTATGCCGCAGCACTGGCCGATGCGGGCACCATTGCGGAACTCAGGCGTTTCGATGGCGAAACCCATGGTTTTCTTGTTCTGGGCGGCAAGACGACGGGCGCCGCTGCAGCCATGGCCCATCTGTCGGCTTTTCTGGACCGCACGCTTTAAGAAAAGTCTGCCCAACGGGTTCGGCTTCGCGGCATCGGCGGGTGATTGCTTCGATGCGCCGCGAATACGCTTTTGGTGGCCGTTTTCCCGGTTTCTTGGCTACCGCAGCGGGGTTTGGGGTTCTTCGGGCAGAGTTGCCCTTACGCCATCAACTTTCTTCGCACCAAAAACAGGTCGCCGGGCGCGAACAGCACGAAGGGTCGGATGCGGTGCTCGGCGGCCTCGCAAGTGACCCTGTCGAACCGGTGATCGGTGCGCCGCTGGCCATTGGATCGGTGATCTGGACGGTTGCGGACAAGCGGGGGAGGTGAAGCTCCCGCTATGATGTCGAGCGCAGTCGCGTTGTCGCTACTGTTGCTTGTCCGTGAGTTTCGAAACCAGCTTCCGGCGCTGGCGACTGACATCGGCTACGGCTTTCAGCGCGGCACCCACACCCGTTGGCACATGATCGAGAACGACGCCACAGTCGCGCCGACGCTGACCGACATGGGCGCGAGCTTTGCAATCGCGACTGGCGGGGTGCTGACTTTGTTCATCGCGGCAGCGCCGAACGGCGGTTCCGTCTGGGTCAGGATGGTCGATGAGGTATCAGGCGCGGTGTTCGAGCAGGAGATTAGCGCTGATCTGCCTGCCAGCACCCAGTTCCTGTCACCCCGGCTATTCATGAATAATGGGGCGACAGCTGCGGCGATCGCCTTTGACTGCTCGGGTGTCTATGTGGAGATGGATTATTGAGCCAACCCCGTCCGGAATCCTCTGGCCCGGTCCGGTCCGCGCATCACCATCCCGGCCAGCGGCGCCAGTCAGCCGCACGAAAAGGCCTGACAAAAGTCCGCACTCGATCACATGCTCAAAAGTTCAGAAAGTCCTTGCAAACCGAGCGGCATCCACAAAAGAAGGTTCGCCCGCAGTCGCGTTCCCTCTGCCACATACACTTACAAGCATCTGATATAAAACAATAATTTTGGACCCCTTTGTTCTGTCCCTAACCTGATCCCTAATTCACAGATTTGCAGTCCGCCCCCGCACGTACCAGCGAAGTCAAAGCTCACCGTGCGGCACCTTCCGACAGACCTCCCTTGGCCCGCAGTGCTTCGTAGAGCTTGTCCGGCCCGAGCAAGATATCCTTCAGCCCGTTCCGAACCTGCGTCGAATCGAGTGCCTGCCTGCTCATCGTCGTATGCGCATCAAGCGCATCGATGACCGCATCGATGATCGCCCGGTCAAGTGTTGGGGAGTTCGAGAATTGCTCCTTGCCGTTGTGACTGGTCTGCTGAACCAGCGTTTCGCTTTCCATCAGCTTTCCCTTAATCAGGTTGTTCACGTAGATCAGTTGGTCGTCATCCGTCACGTCGCCCTGAAACAGGTCGTTCAGTTTCGCCAGTATCTCGGCGTTGTTGCAGAACTCTGCCCGCAAAGGATTGGTAATCCCCCCCGAAAGTAAGGGGCTGCATAAGTAGAATTTTCTCGGCAAGATGAACGAGGAGATTTCGAATGAAGACAAGCAGATACACTGAGGCTCAGATTATCGCGATCCTGCGGCAGGCCGAAGGCGGTGTGCCGGTGGCCGAGCTGTGCCGCAAGCATGGGATGAGCAACGCGTCGTTCTACAAATGGCGCGCGAAGTATGGCGGGATGGATGCGTCCCTGATCAGCCAGATGAAGGCGATGGATCGAGCCATTGGAACGCCATTGGTCCGAGAGACAATGGCGAGGGAGAACCGGCGGTTGAAGCGGATGTATGCGGACCTGAGCATGCAGGCCGATCTGCTGAAGGAGGCTCTTGGAAAAAAGTGACGCGACCATCTCAACGCCGCGAGATGGCCGAGAATGCAGTGGCGCGACGAGGAGCGAGCGTTGCGCTAGCCTGCCGTGCCTTTGGGGTGAGCGAGACCTGCTATCGCTATGGCCCAAAGCTGAAGGCCGAGAACGAGGAGATCGCCGATCTGCTGGTCGGGCTGACCGATGCCCGCAAGACCTGGGGTTTTGGCCTGTGTTTCCTGCATCTGCGTAACGTCAAAGGGCACCCATGGAACCACAAGCGGGTCTATCGGATCTACCGCGAACTGGAGCTGAACCTGCGGATCAAACCCCGGGAGTTCACCCCCAGCAGTGATGGTGACATCGAGCCGGTGAGCGCCACCGGTTCGAGCGAACCGGCGAGGGGTTTTGCCAGAGCTGCTGGACCAGATCCCGGACGGCGAAGAGATCGGCACCGTGACCGCCCCCTCTCGGCGATGCAAGCATCGCCTGCCGGGCAATGGATGGCGCCTATGACACGCGCCGCTGCCACACCGCCATCATCGACCGGCGGGCCACCGCGATCATCCCGATCCGCAAGAACGGGCGCCCCTGGAAAGAGGACTGCCCCGCCGCGATCGCCCGCAACGAAACCCTGCGCGCCACCCGGCACTACGGCCGGGCATTCTGGAAGCGCTGGACCGGGTATCATGTCCGAAGCCGGATCGAGGCGAAGATGCGCTGCCTCAAAGCCTTCGGCGAGCGCATCGCCGCAAAGCACCCCGACAGCCAGACCGCCGAAATCCAGATCCGCGTCGCCCTCATCAACCGCTTCAACGCACTCGGCACCGCCGAGATCGTCCGCGTGGCATGAACTCAAGGGGGCAAGGGGGCGTCACGCCTCAAGCTCGAATTGCGCAACAACGCCCATCAAATGCGGATTGGTCCGCCATAGGGGGCCATTCGCCGGGGGGTCGGGAATTGTTACAAACTGTTGACGGGTCGCGCCGCGCCAAAACTTTCGACGGCAAGGCGCGCCTGCCGAAAGGTCTGATGCGCAGCTTTGGGAAAGGCGCGCGGGTGCAGCAGTTCGGCAGGGCGCTGTGGATCAAGGACCAGTCCTGCCGCCTCGGCTGCCATATGCGCGGTGCCAAGGGCGGTCAGTTCGACCGATCCGGGCAGGGCAAGGCTGCGGCCCAAGACATCGGCCAAAAGCTGACGGAACCAGGGATTGGTCACCATCCCGCCGTCGATGGACAGAACGGGGGCCAAGTCGGTGGCGTCGTTCAAAGTCTTTATCACCTCGGCCATCCGAAACGCGATGCCTTCCAGCAGGGCCTGTTGCAGATCGGCGCGGCTGGTGTCCTGCGACAGGCCCAGCCAAGCCCCACGCGCGCTGCGGTTCCAATGCGGGCAGGCCAGCCCGGCAAGGGCAGGCACAAAGACGATCCCACGGGCAATGGCACTGGGATGATCAAACCGGGTGATCTCGGACAAATCCCCGATCATGCCGATCCCTGCCGCCCAATTGACCGCAGCCGCAGCCGTATAAACCCCACCGTCCAACGCATAGACCGGCGGCTGACCCGCCTTTTGCCATGCAACAGTTGGCAGGGCTTGACTGCCTTGGACAAAGGGCCTGGCCCCAGTAACGGCAAGGGCAAAGGCCCCGGTGCCGAACGTGATTTTCGCATCGCCCGCAACGCGGCAGCCGTGGCCGTAAAGGGCGGCTTGTTGATCGACCAGACTGGCCATCAGGGGCAGGGTGCGCGTGGCAAGGGTGATCATCCCCAACGGCCCGGCTGAGGGGGTGATCCTTGGCAGGGCGGCGACAGGAATGCCGAACAGCGCGCAAAGTTCGGCGTCCCACGCACAAGTTTCAAGGTTCATCAAAGATGTGCGCGAGGCGGTCGTGACATCGGTTTCAAACCGCCCCGTCAGGCGGTCGCGGAAAAAGGCATCGGTGGTGCCCAGCCGCAATCGACCCACCCGCAAAAGATCGGCGGCGGCGGGAACATGGGCCAGAATCCAGGCCAGTTTGGTGGCCGAAAAATAGGGGTCCAGGGGCAGGCCCGCTTTGGCGCGCACCAGACCCTCCGCCCCCTCGGCGCGCAAGCCCGCGCAGACCGCCTCGGTCCGGTCGTCCTGCCAGACCAGCACCGGGCAGATCGCCTTACCGCTGAGCGCATCCCACGCCAGACAGCTTTCGCCCTGATTGTCGATGCCGACTGCGCCGATTTCGGGGTCATCCTCGGCGGCGGTCAGGCACAGACGAAGATTGGCCAACAACTCGGCCGGGTTTTGTTCCACCCAACCGGGGCGTGGATAGGATTGCGCATGGGTCAGCGCGCGGACCTGAACCAGCGGGCCGCTCACCGGCAAAACGAAGGCCCGGGTCGAGGTCGTACCCTGATCGATGGCAAGGATTTTCACGCATCACCCCCTTTCAAACGTCACAGTGATCGGGGTGGAACCGTCACGAGGCAGCGGCAAGGTCACGCGCCGTTCAGGAAGGGCGTTCACCGAATGGCCTGAGCGGGCCTGCCCGTCCGATGACATAACAATTTGCCCCTTAGCCGGTTTGGTAACACGCATTTGCAGATCGGCGAAGGCGGGCGGGATCTGGGTGGCTGATACGCGCTGCGGCATGACATAGGCAAGGTCTGTGCCTTTTACGGCGATGATCTTGTCGAGGGACGGATTCGGCAAGGCGCTCTGCAAGCTAAGCGCTATGCACTTGGCCACGGCAATGCCTTCGGCCCAGCAGGCCCCTGCGGTTTCGACCGCGCGCAACAGGTTGCCCGCCGCAAAAACCGTCTGATCGCTAGTGCGGCCAAACTCATCCACCTGTGGGCCGCGTGTGCCGGGGTCGATGGTGATGTGGCTGGCCTGCAGCACGCTCGCCTCGGGGCGGAATTGCCCGGTGATGATAACTCCGTCGCAATCCAATCGCTGCACCTTGCCACCCGGGCCACGCACAACCACGCCCGTCACCTGATCACGACCCTCAATCGACTGAAGGCTGGTGTTCAGGTGCAACGGAATGCCCATCAGGCGCGGAAACAGGCCCGAGGGCCAACGCGCCGTGACACGGGCCCCCGGTTCAATCATCGCGACCGGGCGAATGCCCATATGACGGCAGGTCATGATTGCGGACATTGCGACCAATTCACTGCCAAGAATGACCGGGCGTTGAAAGGGGCGCAGATGATCCAGATAGACCATGCCCTGCAACGCTCCGGTGGACAAAACTCCGCCCGGTTTGGTGCCGCCAATCAAGCGTGCCGCCCGAGATGTTTCGCGCACGCCCGTCGCCAAAAGCACGCGCTGGGCGGAAATACGTGTCAGTCCCGCATCCGATGTCAGGGTCACAACCGGTCCCGGTTCGACCGACAGCACGGCTACCCCGGTCAGGACCTGAACCCCGGCTTCCTGCGCCCGACGCACCAAACGTGCGGCATAGTCGGGGCCGCGCATCAGGCGGCGGAATTCGCGCAGACCATAGGGATAATGGCCGCAATGGCGCGGGATGCCGCCCGCCACAGGTTCGCGGTCCAGAACTACAACCCGGGCCACGCCGGACCTGCGCAGCCATGTGGCAGCAGCAAGTCCTGCCGGGCCACCGCCCACGATCACCACATCGGCGGATTGGGGCAGATCAGGGCGCATCTTTTACCTCCCCCATGGGCTGCTCAAACCGGCCTGCGGTCAGTTTGGCCAGTTCCGCCGTGCAATAAAACCCCTGACACCGCCCCATCGTCACCCGCGTGCGCCGCTTTAGCCCGGCAAGGCTGGTGGCGGGCAGCGGGCCATCAAGGGCGGCGGCAACCTCGCGCCGGGTGACCTGTTCGCAATGGCACAGAATGCCGCCGTGACCCGGAGATTGAAAATCCCTCGGTTCATATTCTGAAATGTTGGGCAGTTTTGGCCAGACCGGATCGGCCAGAGCAGTGCCCGTCAGCCCCAGTTCAGCAACCAGATCCGCGACATGGTGCGCGATACCCAACGAGGCCGACAGCCCGGTCGAGCGAATGCCGCCCACGGTAACATAGTTCAGCGCGGACTGGCTGCGGATCCGGTATTCCTTGAATTGGGTCGCCGGGCGCAGACCCGCGTAAAGGGCGGTGATGTCATGGTGCGCAAGGGCGGGCAAAATCTCATGGCCGCGCTGACGCAGGGCGGCAAGGGTTTCTGGCACCAGTTCCGCGTTCTCGCGGTCGTCCTGTTCCTCGGCGGTCGGGCCAACCAGCAGATTGCCAAAGGCCGTGCGGCAAACAACAATGCCTTTGGTGATCTTGTTTGGAACCGGCAACAAGATGTGCCCGGCCAGTGCCGCCGCAGGCTTGTCATAGACGATGAACTGACCCTTGCGCGGGCGAATGGTGAAATCTGTGGTGCCGGTCAGGGTCTGGTCCAGACGATCCGCATAAAGACCCGCCGCATTGATCACCACGCGCGCCCGCACCGCGCCGCGCGGGGAATCCAGCCGCCAATTCGTGCCGTCAAATTCCCCGCCTGTCACTTGCGCACCGCGCAGCACAGTTCCGCCGTTCTCAACCGATTGCAGCAGATAGGCCAAGGGGGCCGACCAGGGATCAATCAGGTACTCACGCGGCACCTGAAAGCCCGCCCGAAGATCCGGTGCCAAATGCGGTTCCAGCGCGCGCGCCTGCGCGGCAGTCAGCGGTTCAATATCGGTAACCCCGTTGTCGATAGCCTGCGCAATCAGGGTGGGCAACAGAGCTGCTTCCTCATCACTCCAGGCGATGACCAGCGCGCCGGACCGGATTATCGGCAGGCCCAGCTTTTCGCGGATCGACAGATATTCGGCGTGACCTTCTGCGACCAGCCTAGCCTCAAGCGAGCCCGTTGGCGCATCGAACCCGGTGTGCAAAATCGCGCTGTTGGCCTTTGATGCGCCGTCCAGAAGGTCCGGTGCCTTTTCGATCAGGATCACCCGCAGACCATTCAGGGTCAGCCGCCGCGCAATTGCACAGCCCACAACGCCGCCCCCGACCACCGCCGCGTCAAACAGATCAGGATGCGCGATCGGGGTTGGTGTGGAGATGTCCATGTATTTTATCCCAAGAATTGCCCCGCACTATAGCCAGTCATAGCCGAGTGGTCAATAATTGACCGAAAAACCACAAATTCTGTTCAGAAGTCGCCGAAATTGGTTGACCGATCAAAATTGCTCCGCTTACGCTTGGGCAAAGGGGCGCAAGATGAAGCCAGAGGCACGTCAGCTGCAGATTGCAGCTGTCATCAATCAAGAAGGCCACCAATCGGTCGAAGCCTTGGCCGCCCGTTTTTCGGTGTCGGCCGAGACTATCCGGCGCGATCTTGCCCTGCTGGTTGAAAGCGGAGCGGTGCAAAAGGTGCATGGCGGGGCGCGTAAGGCGCGACTTCATTCTGAAGGCAGCTTTGAAGAACGCATGTCTGAGGATGCGCCCGCCAAACAGGCCATCGCGCGCAGGCTTGGCAGTCTGATCGAATCGGGGGAAACCCTTTTTATTGACACCGGATCAACCACGCTTGCCTGTGCCGAGGCACTGCGCGCGGTCAGCGATCTGACAATCATCACAAATTCGGTGCGCGTGGCCATGGCATTTGGCAATGGCAACGGTGGGCGCGTGCTTTTGCTTGGGGGGCGCTACGGCACCGGCAATGCGCAAACAGTGGGGCCTGCGACCATCGCGCAAATCGCTGACTTCAGGGCAGACCGCGCGATCTTGACGCCTGCAGCACTGGACCCGGATGCCGGGGCGATGGATCAGGATCTGGACGAGTCTTTGGTCGCCCGTGCGATGCATGCCCATGCCCGCAGCACCATTATCGTGGCCGCCGCCGCAAAAATCGGGCGGCACGGCGCGCACCGGGTCTGTCCGTTTGAGGAAATAAGCATCTTGGTAACGGACCGGCCAGTTGCAGGAAAGTTGGGTGACCTGTTGCATGCTGCGGATGTGTCGGTAATGTTGGCGTGAAGAAAGCCGGTCAAACTGGACATAAGAACAGGAGAGCTGCGGCGCATGCCGAATATCGTTAAAAGTTACGTCCGGCTGATTGACCGGATATCTGATGGGGTTGGCCTGTTTGCAATGTACCTGATCTTTGTGATGGTGCTCATCCTTCTGCTGGATGTGATCACGCGAAACGTCATCCACTATCCGCTGCATTGGTGCGTGGAATTCGTTCAGTTCACCCTGAGCGCCTATTATTTTCTTGGCGGCGCGATGACGCTGAAGAACGATGATCATGTGCGGATGGATCTGTTCTATTCGCATATGACCGACCGGGGCCGCAGCCGGATGGACATGATCACCGTGGCGTGCATGCTGTTCTATTTGGTGGTCTTGCTGATCGGGTCGATCTCTAGTCTGGAATACGCGATCCAGACCGACGAGAAACGATTCTCGATCTGGAACCCGTCGATGATTCCGATCAAATCGCTTATGGTTGCCTGTATTGTGCTGATGATCCTTCAGACATTTTCATTATTTTTCAAACACCTCGCCGCGCTGCGTGGGGAGGAACTGGCATGAGTTATGAACTTATCGCGCTGTTGATGTTCGCATCGATGCTTGCGCTGATGTTGACGGGGCAAAGGGTCTTTGCGGCTGTGGGGTTCGTGGCCGCAGGGACGGCCCTGCTGCTGTACGGGACGGGCGGCGTCGAAATGCCGTTCAATGCGGCGTTCAAGTTGTTCAACTGGTTCCCGATGCTGACGCTGCCGCTGTTCATTTACATGGGCTATATCCTGTCAGAAAGCGGCATCGCCGAAGATCTGTACCGCATGCTGCATGTCTGGTTCGGCCGGGTAAGCGGCGGTCTGGCCATCGGAACGATCTTTTTGATGGTCATCATCTCGGCGATGAATGGATTGTCGGTGGCGGGTATGGCCATTGGGTCTGCCATAGCGCTGCCCGAAATGCTGCGACGGGGTTATGACAAGGTGCTGATCACCGGGGTCGTGCAGGGCGGGTCCTCGCTGGGGATTTTGATCCCGCCTTCGGTGGTTTTGGTGCTTTACGGCGTTATCGCGCGCGAACCGGTCAGCAAGTTGTGGCTGGCGGGGGTGGGGCCGGGGCTGTTGATGGCCTTCTTGTTCATCGCCTATATCTACATACGCTGTCGGATCAACCCCAGCCTTGCGCCCACGGTGTCCGAAGAAGAACTGGCGATGCCCCTGTCTGCAAAGCTGGCACTGCTGCGCGCCGGGATCATTCCGTTTGCCATCTTCTTTCTGATGACCGGGTTGTTCATTCTGGGCTATACCAGCCTTGTCGAAAGCTCGGCTGTGGGGGCCACAAGTGCAACGCTTGCCGCCGCATTCAAGGGCAGGTTGACGCGCCGCCTGATCCACGAAACCGCCCGCAAAACCTTGGCGATTTCCTGCATGTTCCTGTGGCTGATCCTCGCCGCACTGGCCTTCAGTTCGGTTTTCGACGGAGTTGGCGCGGTCAAGGCCATCGAAAATATCTTTATCACCAACTGGGACCTTACCCCTTGGCAGGTGATCATTCTGATGCAGGTCAGCTTTATCGTCATGGGGATGTTTCTGGACGATACAGCCATGCTGATAATCGTTGCCCCGCTTTATATTCCGCTGGTCGACGGCCTGGATTTGGGTATCGAAGGGCAAATGATCTGGTTCGGCGTGCTTTACACCATCACCTGCCAGATTGCCTATATCACGCCGCCCTTTGGCTATAACCTTTTCCTGATGCGCGGCCTTGCGCCCAAGGAGATCACGCTTGTCGATATTTACAAGTCAATTTGGCCCTTTGTGATTATGATGATGGGAACGATCACTCTTGTGATGGTTTTCCCGCAGATTGCAATGTGGCTGCCCCAACAAGTCGGACGATGACGTCCGACCTGACGGACGATAAGAACGCGCGGAATGCGCAAAGTTACCTTAACCAACAAGGAGGCCGAAAATGACGCTTATTACATCGAAAAGTCCATCCGAGCTTATCCTCGCCAGCCGTCGGAAGTTTTTGACAACGGCAGCGCTGGCGGCACCCATGGCGCTGGCCGCACCGTCCATCGGTCGGGCGCAGGCCCCAATCAAATGGCGGTTGCAAACCTACTCCGGCGCGCCCCTTGGCGCCCATGTGATCAAGCCCCAGATTGAGGCGTTCAATGCCGCCGCCAATGGCGAGATGGAGATTGAACTTTACTATGCAGATCAGCTTGTGCCAACGGCAGAACTGTTCCGCGCATTGCAAAACGGCACCATCGACGCGGTGCAGTCGGACGAGGCGACGATGGCCTCACCCGTCGATATCGCGGTGTTTGGCGGCTACTTCCCCTTTGCCACGCGCTTCAGTCTCGATGTGTCGGCGCTGTTCAGCTACTACGGGCTGAACGAAATCTGGGCCGAGGCCTATGCCGGCGTAAAAAATGTGACCTGGCTTTCGACTGGGGCCTGGGATCCGTTGCATATCTTTACCGTGGACAAGCCGATCCGCAGCCTTGCCGATATGAACGGGCTGCGGGTCTTTGGCGTTCCGACCGCAGGGGCATTCCTGTCGCGCTATGGTCTGGTTCCGGTGACGGTGCCATGGGATGACGTCGAAGTTGCCATGCAGACGGGTGAGTTGGACGGCGTGGCATGGTGCGGCTTTACCGAAGCCTACGAAGTGGGCTGGGCCGATGTTTGCAACTATGCCCTGTCGAACTCGGTCACAGGGGCCTGGTTTGGCAGTTATTTTGCCAATACCGAAAGCTGGGCCAAGGTGCCTCCGCATCTGCAGCAGCTTTACCGCTCGACCATCGACCAAAGCCACTATTACCGCAACCAATGGTATTGGGGCGGCGAGGCCAAGCTGCGTGTCGAAGGCGAAAAGATGGAACTGACGTCTATTCCCACTGAGGAATGGAACACGGTTCTGGCCGATTCCGTCGGTTTCTGGGACGAGATCGCCGCCCAAAGCCCCCGCGCAGGCAAGGTGGTTGAGATCCTTAAGAAATACGCCTCGAACATGGAAAAGGCGGGCTATCCTTATCGGTAAGGCCAAGCGCCGACCTATTGAAGTTACAGACAACGGCGGCCCCGCAAAGGGCCGCCGTTGGATATTGTAAGCGTAGAGCAACTTGTTGTGGTCCGCTTGCAGCCTGGGCAGATCATGCGCCAAGCGGGTGTTGCGGGCGGCTTTGCCCCCGACGCCGACCGCTTACTTGTGGGCATCCCCGCAGCTTGTTTCACCGAATAGCCGTCTGGCCAAATTAGCGCCTAGAGCGGGTTGCATTTTATCTGGTTCAACGATAATCACAATTCGCCCAGTGCTTCGGGCGAATTGTGTTTCAGGATAGATGCAAACCGCTTTAGGTCGCAACGCGGCTCTGTTGCACAAATCGGCTGACGGCCGGACTTCCCCTCTCCCCAGACGGACTCATCCCACGGCTTCAGTGACGGGTATGCCGAGTGCTGTGAAGCCGTTCAGGACGGCGACACGGATCTGGAACTCGGCAACCTGACGGTCGAAGTCCCGAGCGGCCAGACGTTGGCCCAGCAGTTTGACGCAGTGCATCCAATCGTCGGGAATACGATCCCCCGGATCGTTTTCTGATCCTCCTCATATCTCGACGCGGCTTCGGCGGTGATAGCCGCTCCATCGTCGCCAGATGGTTCGACCGAAGCGGCGTGATGCGCGCAGGGCTTCGTTGCGTGCGATCGCGCCGGGAGTGTCGGGCTTCCATGGTCTGGCGTTCTTGCGCGGCGGAATGATCGCGGCAGCACCACGGGCAGCGATGGCGTCATGGCACTTGCGCGTGTCGAAGGCTCCGTCAGCGGTGACGCTGGCGATCTGCTGATCGGGCGGGATCTGGTCTAGCAAATCGGGCAAGATGGGCGCGTCGCCCACGTCGCTGGTGGTGAATTCGGCGGCCCGGATTTCCAGCGTTTGCTCGTCAATTCCTATGTGTATCTTGCGCCATACACGGCGTTTGGTACCGCCGTGCTTGCGGGCGTTCCACTCCCCTTCACCCTCGACCTTGATCCCGGTGCTGTCGATCAGCAGGTGGAGCGGGCCCTGGGACCCGCGATAGGGGATGTTCACCTTCAGGGTCTTCTGGCGGCGGCTCAGCGTGCTGAAGTTCGGCACGGCCCAGTCCAGGTCGATTAGCCGTAACAGGCTCTCGACAAACCCTCCTCGCCATGGGCACTCGGACCAGTGGCGTTCCCATGGCTCGATCTGCCTGAGCGCCATGCCAAACAGCACTTTCAACGTCAGGCAGGTCTGGATCGCAGCATCGCTATAGTCAGGCTGTCGACCGCGCTTGCCAGTCGGCGCGGCCTCCCAAGTCATGGCGGGAT
>Ga0105050_10007735_pt1 | contig 12697 bp, 8 predicted proteins | sample FRY01_FD_78088 | JGI IMG/M metagenome (GOLD analysis project Ga0105050, IMG submission 78088) | Freshwater microbial communities from Lake Fryxell liftoff mats and glacier meltwater in Antarctica - FRY-01 | ecosystem: Environmental > Aquatic > Freshwater > Ice > Glacier meltwater ... | reverse complement strand
GATGAAAAAGGCTACCTTAGTTTAAATTACACTGAATTTATTCCCTTAATTATCAATGCAATGAAAGAGCAAAATGAAAAGATAATTAAATTGGAACGCGAAATTGAAACCTTAAAACAGAAAAAATGAAAAATCTAATCTGTCTCTGCTTGTTTTTGAATTTTTCAACAATAAGCAACGCGCAAGTTCCTGATACTGCTCCTTGGTGTCCCGACGGAGCGACGTGGGTGTATCAAAGAAAAGCAATGTCTCAAGCAATTTTTTCTGTTTACGAATTCGTTAAGGATACTACAATAGCAAATTTACCTGTTAAAATAATAGAATCAAAAGAGATTCATGTACACTTTCCCAATCCAGTGGAAAATTTTTTAGGAAGATACGTTTCAGACAGCAGTGTTTTTTATTTACATGAACGAAACGATAGTGTATTTTATTTTTTTAATGGGGAATTTAGATTTATGTATGATTTCAACGCTGAAATTGGCGATGTATTTATTTCAAAGTCTTTTAACGAATATTTACCGTGTGATAATTCTAATCCAAACTACTTAGAGAATGACACGATGAGCGTTTTTCTGAAAAATACAATTCCTTCTTATGGGGGTAATAATTTCACTTTTGACAGGTTGTTAATGAATACAAAAGGAAAGTGGGATTATGGAGATATAATTAGAAATATTGGCGGTGCAACTAGTTTTTTTCCAAGACCATCTAAAGATTCAATTTGTACATGGGCAAATACTCATTCAGGCTTGGAGTGTTATTCTGACAATATAAGAGGGTTTTTAAGTTTTTATAATTTGGAGGATATTCCAAGCTCTATTGATAGATGTGGGTATATAGTTACGAAAGTAGACCCTATTGAAATGGTAAAGGAAGATTATTACATTTATCCAAACCCAACAAATGATAGAATTTCAGTGAAATCATCAAACCCAACTTTCAAATCAGATTTCTATATTATGGATTTGACAGGTAGAAAAATAAAATCCATTAATGATTCCGACTTGCAAGAAATAGACATTTCTAACCTTATAGTTGGGAACTATTTTCTAGTTATACAGAGCAATTCCACTATTCCAAAAACACTAAAATTCATTAAATTATGAAGAATATTTTTATTTTAATCTTTTTTTTTATATCCTATGAATGTCTAACACAGAGCACCATAGGATGCTACCCTTTGCAAGGGCCTCCAGAAAAACTTCCATTTTCTAAAAATAACAGCCTTAAAATTGTTAGAGTAAATTTTCATTTTATGCAATTAACAAATGGCACCGGCAATTTTACAGAAACTACTGACGGTGACGGAAGAAGCTATAATGGATACCAATATGCAAAAGATCATATAATATTAATGAATAATATCTGTGGTCAAAATCAACAATTAAGCCTTCCAATTGGAAATTCAATTCCTGTAAACACCAAGAATATAAAATTCGTGCTTGATGCAGTCTATTTTGTTCCTAATTCGAATTCATATCTATATTATAATGAGAATTACGCAACAAATGGAAAAGATAAACCATTTGTCATGAATATATTCGTTTCTCATGGAACTATAGCTACAAGTGGTCATGTTATAGATTTATCCTCCAGTCCTACTAATAAATACACTGCTTTAACTTCCTATTGGCATAATTACAAAATAAACATGAATACTTATGGTAATCCTTTAGAGTGGGCTCGAGCCACAACTACCAGTCATGAATTATTACATTTATTAACCCTGTACCATACAGTAATGACTAATAGTGGACAACCGTGTAATAATGGGTGTAATATCACCAATAATTTATGTTTGGAAGATGGCTGTCTCGACACTCCCACAGCAATAGAGGTAATGCAAGCAAATGGTTGTACAGATTCTCCATCTTGTAACTGGGGGAGTCCTTATTCTTATTGTTCAAATAATCACATGGATTACAAAGGTGATTTTGCTTTGTCTCCCTGCCAAATAGACAGGGTTCATAGTGCATTAGGAGGAGGACTCAAACAGTTTTTATCTTGTTATGCAGTAAACATTAACCGAACTTTTTGTGATTTAGGTTACCCAAAAACTAGTTATTTTGGAAAAGATATCAGTGTTGGAATTTGTGGCATATTAGCTCACATTACAAATCAGGAGAAAATAGATATGTACTTTTCCAGCTCTGTTGAATTAAATAACTTTGAAGTAAGAGCTGATTCTGAGTTTGAAATTATTCTTGAAAAAGCTTGCCCGTAAATTAATTTTCCCCGCAGAATTCAAGTTTATCCAAGGAAATCAAAAAAGAAAGCTACTATTTGAGCCTAAGATTTAGTTTTATTTCTAATTTAATAAAGAAGGAGTTGATTGATTTCAACTCTTTTTTTTGATACCGAAAATTAGCTTCGAACCATCCGTTCTTTAAATAGTTAGACTTTTAAATATCAAGAATTACAAACTGTCAAGAAACTTGAATTCTATCTGGAAGAAATGTTTTAATCATTTTCTCTTTTTATTATAACCATGTAGGAATTGCTTTTTCAAAATTTCGGTTTTTCTTCACCCACTGATTTTTCAATTAAATCGGGATGTTGCGCTTTTTCTAAACGTGAAATGAACAATTACTGAAATTTGTGAAAGGGTAATCTACATGTATTCCAAGTTACTCGCTGTATCAAAGTTTAACTTTGGAGATAGATTAAGAAAAAAAAGTAACGCAACAAACTCATTTCATTCACTGCGTTCAAAATTGAACATTACTTAGAAATCCCTTCTAAACTCAAGATAAAAGCGTAAACTTTTGCCACTTCCATGCGTTCTTGCGTTCTTCCTGAACCTCCACCGTGGCCAGCATCCATGTTGCATTCAAAAACTAATGGATTTTTATTGGTGCGGTATTCTCTCACTTTCGCAACATATTTCATGGGCTCAAAGTATTGCACTTGTGAATCGTGGTAACCTGTCGTTACATATATTGCTGGATAATCCATACGGTGAATGTTGTCGATTGGTGAATATTTGAGCATGTAATTGTAATATTCTGGATCGTTTGGATTCCCCCATTCTTCGTATTCTCCTGTCGTTAGTGGAATTGATTCATCTAGCATGGTTGTCACTACATCCACAAATGGCACTTGAGAAATAATTCCTTTCCACAAGTAAGGCGCCATATTTGTCACAGCTCCCATCAACAAGCCTCCAGCACTTCCACCTTGTGCGTAAATTTTATCTTTGTGACAAAAACCGTGAAGTCCCAAATGTTCAGCTGCATTAATAAAATCTGTAAATGTGTTGATTTTCTTATCAAATTTTCCATCTTCATACCATTGTTCACCCATGTATTTACTTCCACGAATGTGCGCAACTGCATAAACAAAACCTCTGTTCAGTAAGCTCAAACGCGTTGGGCTGAAAACGTCTGGAAGCGTATAACCATAAGAGCCATAGCCATAAAGTAGACATGGCGCGTTTTTCAAATCTGTTCCTTTTTTATACACCAAACAAACGGGAATCTTAGTGCCATCGTTAGCCGTAGCCCAAATACGTTTTGATTCGTATTCATCAGATTTGAAGTTTTTATCCAATAACTCTTTTCTAAACCAAACCGTTTTTTCACCCGTTGCCATGTTGTATTTATAAACACTTGACGGAGTTGTCATTGAATTATAAGAATAGAAAATTTCGTCTGTATTGAAGTCATCGTTAAGACCCAAACCTAAAAAATAGGTTTCCTCATTAATTGAAATGTAACGCTCTGAATTGTCTTTGATATTTCGCAACTTCAATTTACGTAAACCATTAGTGCGCTCTTCGATTAGCAAGAAATTTTTAAAAACGGAGATTCCTTCAATCAATGTTTTGGTATCGTGAGCAATTAATTCTATGCAGTTTTCCAAGGAAGTTGGCGGCGTTACTGAAACTAGAATGCGTTTGTTGGAAGCTTTGTCATTAGAAAGAATGTAAAAACCATCGGAATGATGATCAATTTCATACAAATGGCCTTGTTTTCTTTCTAAAAATACGCTTGGATTTTCTGTTGGTTTATCTGCATCAACCCATCTCATTTCGGAAGTTGTAGAACTGTAAGAATAAAGTAATATGTATTTATCTGTGATTGATTTACCGACTCCAACGCCAAATTTCTCGTCTTTTTCTTCGTAAACTAATACATCTGTTTTGGAATCTGTGCCAAGAATATGACGAAAAATTTGAAACTCACGTAAAGTAACCGAATCTTTCTTTCCGTAGAAAACTGTTTTGTTGTCGTTGGCCCAAACCACTCCACCACTCACATCGCTAATTTTGTCTTTTAAAAACTTTCCATTTTTATTTTGTCTAAAAGTAATGTTGTATTTTCTTCTTCCAATAAAATCTTCACTGACTGCTAAAATTTCATTATTCGGAGACGGATTCCATTCTGCCAACTCATAAAAAGATTTACCTTTTGCGCGTTCGTTTTCATCAAAAAAGATGCTTTCCTTTCCATTTTCAATTTGCACAATTTGCTGGTAATCTTTTCCTTCAAGGCTTTTTACTTGATACGTTTTACCGTTCATAATAAATGGAGCGCTCACCTCATTTGGATTGATTCGTTGGTCAAATTCCGTCATTAATGTTTTAACCAAACCTTGAATTGGTTTAAAATATTCATCGTTGTAGGTGTTTTCCTCCGCTAGATAATCTAAAACTGGTTTAGAATCGCGTTCATTCATCCAATAATAATCATCTAATCGTTCGTGATTGTGGATGGTCAATACTTTTGGTTTCTTTAGTGCGATTGGTTCTTTTACTTGCGAAAATGCCAACATAGGGAAAATCATTAATGGGATTAGAAAAAACTTTTTCATTAAATTAGTTTGAAGGAACAAAACTACTTAATTGTAGTATAATAACGGTGCTGATTTAAAGGTCTTTTAACTACTCTTTAAAATCTATTTCGATTTAAAGCATTAGGAATTCATTAATTGAAGTCTAACTTTTGTATTAGGTCTCACCTAGTGCTCAATTCTACGTTTAAGAAAAACACGAAAATAGACTTCCTAAAAAATTAATAATACATTTCAATTGTATTTTTTAATAATTCCGGTAATCATTCCAAAGATTGGAGCGAATGCCAAGTGTTGGTACACATCTAAATTTTTGCGTATCTGAGGCAGAATCATAGCGAAACTGAACTTCTCCGAAAGCTTGTAAATTTCCTTTTTCTGATAATTGATAAGCTCCAAAAAGATTTATGCGCACGAAGTAATTTCGTTCACCTTCTCCGATTCGGATATAATAATCATAAGGTCGTTGCGTGTAGGGACGATAAATATCAGAACCATAATTTTTAGGACTAATATCTCCACCTTGGTAACCAACAATAGCAATTACTTTTGCAAATATGCGTTTTTCCTGCCATTTTAATTCACCTAAAACCTCTGCGAAATTGGCTCCCAAAGGATGACTCAAGGTGCTTCCTGAGTTTCCGTAGTTTGCCATCGAATTTAAGTGAGAATAAGTGTATGGTCGAACCGCATTGAGCTCAATTCTGAACATAAATTCCTGTTTCAAAAAGTTTAATTTCCCTTTATAACCTATTTGTCCGCCGAATTTATTGCCCCACCAACCTCTTCTTAATCTAATTTCAGACAGTAAAAATTCATCCAATATAAATTGTCCATAAAGCATCGTTCTATTTAAAAATCGAACAGATACGCTTGCGCCAATTAACACATTATCTGCTGAACCAATTGAATATTCTTGCGGACGATAAAAAATCATTGGATTTAAATATTCCACATCAAAACCTCTGTACAGCATCGTGTCTTTTGGTTGAAAAACGACTGTTTCAAACAATCCAAAATTTAACCATTTTGTAGCGTTCCAACTAACATGGTGGCTTGCAATAAACTTGGAACGATTTTCATTTAAGTAGTTTTCGCGCATAAATTGATACAACATCGTGTATTCAACATGCCAAAATTTCGTGCGAATTTGAGCAAAAGGATAACTTTTTCCGTAATCGCTTAAAAACAAGGAACGTGAGCCATCGCCGATAAAATTTTTATCTATTCCTGCTTGAAAATTAAAAAACTTGTTTGGCGTAAACGATATTCTTGCGCTTGGTTGCAACGCTAATTTGCTTTCTAGAAAAGAATGATAATAGTTACCTGACAATAAACTATCATTTTCGTTCAAAATCACATTTGTGCCTGCACGTAAATACCACTTCGAAGAAAAGTTACTTTCCCACATAAAGCCTGCTCCGACACGATAATTTAGACGAGTTCCATATTGCACTCCAGCATCTATAGTCGGGATAAATTGCGATTTGGAACCAACACCAAAGCCGTATTTTGAAACAACATTTTGGCGAATTTTTGGATACATTGCCGAATGTTCATCATAACTCCATTTCGCAACCGAATCCATTGCTTTTTCCTCATTTATCCAGCCAATAGCACCTTGTCCATTTACCGTTAAAGGAATTAAAAACAAAAGAAATAGAAGTATTTTTAACTTAATAATCATTGTAATGACTTAGTAGTGCAGTTCTCATCCCTGCGGTTACAATAAACGCATTTGTATTTTCGGCTCCCGTTTGCTTGCGATAAATCACATTTCCAAAGAAACACCAATTTAATTTTTTATTAATTCTATATCCCAGTTCTAATTGATTGTGTGAAATTTTATCATTCGAAACGGGTATTGACGCAAAGTATGGAATCGGTAATAAATTATTTTTTTCGTGGTCAATAAGGAAGTAATTTACGGACTTAAAGTCGGCATAAATCCGTTTCCATTCCCAGCCCAAACGAAGTACCAATTCGTGGAATCCATTTTCCTTTGGATGAGCAAGTGCAAGGTTATAGTTGCTGTAATTTAGTCGATCTGAACTTGCTTTGTACATGCGAGCAGTTGCAAAATTATATTCTAGTTGTGAATATAAATTTTTGATGTTGAAATAATTATTTCCTCTGTATCCTATTTGAAAAGCATATTGTTTGTCTCCGAATGAACCTAGCGCAAATTGACCATAAAAACGAGCGTTGGGATGTAGTAGCCAATTTACATTTATTCCTTGAATTCCACTACAAATCGAATCGTTTAGTAAACTTGAAACTACAGGAATAGGGTTATAAAATAAAGCATTAACGCGTTTAGTATTGAGTGAATCACCCATAGACCAAGTTGCACCTTCAAACAAGGAAATACTTAGTTTATCGGAAGCTTGAAAAGACAAATAATTTACACTATAGCCTTTTGGTTGGTAGTAAGCTTCAACTGTTGTTTTCTTCTTTTTACGCACCAAATTCATTGCTCTCGTTCTTAAAACCGTATAAGACCAGCGCTTACTAATTCGATAATCTAAGCGGAAATAAGGAGCACCAGCACTATTATCGGAAAGTAACATCGAACGGTAACCAGCACCGATGAATTGTTGATTATTTCCAAAAATTAAATCTAACTTTTTATGGGGTTGATAGACAATGTAACCTTGTGCAAAACCATAATCAAAACCATCACCTTTAAATTCTTTCGTTCGAGTTGCTCCAGGAACGACTCCATTTTGCATACTGTAACCTGTACCATTATTTTTAAAATAAAATTCTCCATGAGAAGAAACAAATGCAGATTCATATTTACTTAATCGCGCTTGGTTCTCATAGAATGTGGTGGCGAAAGAAAAGTTTTTGGCAATATCACCTTCGATAATAAAACCACGGCTATTTTGAAAAAGGTTGCGACCTGGCGTATCTTCCGATTCTCTCCCAAGCGCAAAGTCAAAAACAGGAGAAATGGTAATGTAGCAATCTTCTGTTTTTAGTTCCACCCAATGTTTTTTATAAACTGTTTCAGTGAAATCATAATAAAAAATGCTTGTGTCTATAAGGTGTTTTTGAAGATTGTAATTTGATTCTGTAACAGGTAAAAACGAATTTCCGTTATAGGATTCTGAGCGCGAAGTTTCAAATAATTTGTCGCGGAAAAATGGATGTGTTGAAATCAAATTATGCTGACTTGAAACGGAAGTTCCAAAGCACAACAAAAGTATGATTAAAGCAAATCTCATGGTAATAGATCCAAAAGAGGTTTTGTTTTGGCAATGAAAAATGGATTCAATAAATTCTCTTTGTTATAGCTTAGAGGCAAGCCATTTTCCACATTAATAACACTTCCACCCAGAGCTTCCATTATAGCCTGACCAGAAGCGATGTCCCATTCCATTGTTGGAGCAAAACGCGCATAAACATCTACTTCTCCTTTAGCTAAATCAAAAAATTTCATGGAAGAGCCTTTTGATTTTCTAACCAATTCTGGCGAAATTCGTTTTAATTCTGCGGTAAAGCTGATGATTGGTTCAAAACCGTGGCTTCGTGATGCAGTTAAAACTAGTGGTGAATTTACTTTTGTAGGAGCTTTCAATTCCTCCCAATTTTGGGGTAATTCAAGGTCTTCAAATTGTGCAATATAAACGCCCATTTCCTTTGAACCGAAAATAACTTCTTGATTTACGGGGGATGCAATTAGGCCAAATGTTGGTTTTCCGTTTTCAATTAGTGCAATATTAACAGCAAATTCTCCATTCTTACTAATGAATTCTTTTGTGCCATCCAATGGGTCAACGCACCAACAAGCTGTCCAATTTTTGCGAATGGAATAATCCAATTTATCTGTTTCTTCTCCCGTGATTGGTATGCCAAGAGGCTCTAAATATGCGTGAATAATTTCCGTTGAAGCTAAGTCTGCTTTTGTCAAAGGCGAACCATCTTCTTTGATGATTGCTTCAAATTCATTGCTGTAAATCTTCATGATTTCCCGCGAAGCATCAACTGAAGCTCGAAGCGCAATTTTAAAATTCTGTGCTATTACTATCAACTTACAGTATCATTTCTGGAACAAAATCTGGAACTACTAAATCGCCTTCTGTTTTGGAAACAATTTCTTCAACACTTACACCTGGCGCTCTTTCGATTAAATGAAACTTACCTCCTTTAATTTCTAAAACTGCCAATTCAGTAACTACTTTTTTCACGCATCCGACGCCCGTTAGCGGTAAAGTACACGCTTTCAGAATTTTTGATTCTCCTGCTTTATTACTGTGCATCATGGCAACGATAATATTATCTGCGGATGCAACTAAATCCATTGCGCCACCCATTCCTTTAACCATTTTGCCAGGAATTTTCCAATTAGCAATGTCGCCATTTTGTGAAACTTCCATTGCACCTAAAACAGTTAACTGTACGTGTTGTCCGCGAATCATTGCAAACGATGTTGCAGAATCAAAGAAAGATGCACCTTTACGAACTGTAATTGTTTGTTTTCCCGCGTTGATTAAGTCAGCATCTTCTTCCCCTTCAAACGGAAATGGACCCATTCCTAGAACACCATTTTCTGATTGAAATTCAACTTCGATGCCTTCTGGAATATAATTCGCTACCAAAGTTGGTATTCCGATTCCAAGATTTACATACCATCCGTTTTGCAACTCTTGAGCGATACGTTTTGCAATTCCTATTTTATCTAAAGCCATTTTATATAAGTTAGTTGGTTAATTTGGAAATTATTTAATAGCAAATTGATAGATTTCCAAAAAAGCAGATTTTCAAATAAGTTTTTTTCTAGTGGTTCTTTGCTCAATCCGCTTTTCAAATTTTTCACCTTTAAAAATACGTTGTACAAATATTCCAGGTGTGTGAATATGATTGGGATTTAATTCTCCCGCAGGAACTAATTCTTCCACCTCGGCAACTGTGATTTTTCCAGCCATTGCCATCATTGGATTGAAATTCATAGCTGTGGCTTTAAAAACTAAATTTCCTTCTGTATCGCCTTTCCAAGCTTTTACAATTGCAAAATCAGCTGTTAGTGCTTCTTCTAAAATATGTGGTTTGCCGTTATATATGCGCACTTCTTTTCCTTCTGCGACTTCTGTTCCAAAACCTGCGGGCGTGAAAAATGCAGGAATTCCGGCACCTCCAGCTCGGCAACGTTCAGCCAAACTTCCTTGTGGAATTAAATCAACTTCTAATTCACCAGAAAGCATCTGACGTTCAAATTCATCGTTTTCGCCAACATAACTAGAAATCATTTTTTTGATTTGTTTTGTCTGCAACAAAAGGCCTAAGCCAAAATCATCTACTCCTGCATTGTTGCTAATACACGTTAAGTTTTTTACTCCTAATTTCACTAGTTGAGCGATTGAATTTTCTGGAATTCCACACAATCCAAACCCTCCAATCATGAGTGTCATATTGTCTTCAACACCTATTAAAGCTTCTTCGACATTTTTAACTACTTTATTCATATTTTTTAAAATTCAAATGGTATATCAATTTCACTAGTTGGCACTATTATGGCGGATTCTGAACAATCAAACATCATCGGATCATAGTCAGAAGGCCGCCTAAAGTCTTCGAACGTACTAAAAATTTTATCTCTGTAGGCTCGTTGCATATAATAACCATAAATTGGTAAAGCAGCTCGTGCGCCTTGTCCCATTGCTGTACTTCTAAAACGAACCACTCGATCTTCAGCTCCGACCCAAACACCTGTAACTAATTTTGGTGTCAAGCCCATGAACCAAGCGTCTGAATTTCCTTGCGTTGTTCCTGTTTTTCCTGCTGTTGGTGCAGTGATTCCGCCCCAAGGTTTACCGCTTCTTAAACTCCAACCTGTTCCGTAGGAAACTCCACCTTTCATCATTTTTAACACTTCGTAAGCAACAGTAGAATTCAATGCTTGATCACGGAAAATTTTTGCATCAGCGCTGTAAATTACTTTTCCATTTCTATCTGTGATTCGCTCAATTGTTGTTGGGCGAACATAATACCCATTATTTGCAAAAATACATTGTGCAGCCACCATTTCAAATAAAGATAAATCCATTACTCCCAAACACATTGATGGAACGACGTCGTTTGGATTTAACTTAATCTCCACTTTTTTCAAAAACTTCTCCACTTCATAAGGTCCACCTTTCTTGCGGTAACTGTTAAAAGACCCCATTGTTTGCATCACGGCTGCAGTTGTTGGATTAGAAGAAAGTGCCAACCCATCTTTTACATTTTTTGCAGGTTCGCCAGCTGGTGTATAACGACTTCTAATACTTCCATCTTCATTTTCTACAATTACTCCATATTGTTCTGGAGTGAAAGTCATGCATGGTGAAGCTACTTTCATAGAAAGCGCAGTTGCATAAACAAAAGGTTTGATTGTTGAACCCACTTGGCGTTTTCCCATACGCACGTGGTCGTAAGCGAAATGTTTGAAATTAACACCTCCCACCCAAGCTTTTACGAAACCAGTTTGTGGATCCATAGAAACCAAACCTGCGTGTAAAAATGCTTTGTAGTATCGAATTGAATCATTAGGTGTCATTGTTGTGTCGCGTTCGCCCTTCCAAGAAAAAATACGCATTGCACAAGGTGTTTCAAAACTTCGTTTTATATCACTTCCACTTGCCCCAGCTTCCACCATCTTACGGTAGCGATCAGTTGAACGTCTTGCGTTTTCCATAATCCGTTCCACCATTGAAATATCAACCGAATTAGCAAAAGGATAATTTTTCAAAGATTTATTATTCTGATCAAATGCTGGTTGCATATCTTCTTTGATATGACGTTCAACAGCATATTCCGCATGGCGTTGTAAGGTTGGGTTTAAGGTGGTGTAAATCTTTAAACCATCTCGGTAAATATTATAAGGAGTTCCATCTTCTTTAAGGTATTTAAGCGTACCATCCTCGTTTTTTTCTTCCAAAATTTCGGTTACTTCATTTCGCATAGATTCTCTAAAATAAGGCGCCATTCCTTCTTTATGATCTAGAGATTTGTAATTTACAGTGACAGGAGTAACTTTTAGTTTATCAAATTCTTCACGCGTTATTTTTGTTTGTAAAGCTTCGTTTTCGTCTTCGCTGTTTTTTAACCATTGGTATAAAACTTGATTTCTACGTTCAACTGCCCTTACTGAATCTTTAAAACGTCTTTCATCAATCTCTGCTTGGGTAACATCTTTGAAAGGAATTCCTTTATAATTGGCTATTTTTCTTCTGTAATTATTTATTTGATACGAGTATGGATTGTATAAATCTGGGTTTTTACACATCCCGACAAGCATTGCCGCTTCGGCTTTAGTTAAATTTATTGGTGCTTTATTGAAATAAACACGCGCTGCGTTTTCAATCCCAACTGCATTATAAAGGAAGTCAAATTGATTCAAATACATTGTAACGATTTCCTCTTTGGTATAACGTTCTTCTAAACGTTTTGCGATGATATTTTCTCTAATTTTCTCGTTTACTCTTCTAAATTTTCCAAAGAAACCACCAACTCTTGCGCCCAAAGTTTCTCCCTTAGCACGTGCAATTTCTTCTTCTTGACGTTGCTGTAAAGTGAACAATAATTTAGCTAATTGTTGTGGAATTGTTGAAGCTCCACCTTTTGAGCCGAGGCTAAATATAGAACGCGCCAAACCTTTAAAATCGATTCCTGAATGCGTCATAAATCGCTCATCTTCAGTAGCAATTAAGGCATCAATTACAAAAGGAGAAATTTGTCGGTATTTTACACTTGTTCGATTTACTAACCAAAAACGACCAATTACAGTGTCTTCCTTTTCGCTTTTCTTAGCAATAATTAAAGAAGCTTGAATTTCTGGTGGATTGTCTAGCAATTCTACTGGCGGTAAATCTGCTTCTGGTTGAAACAAAAATAAAGAGGAAACTAGTAAAAATGGAAT
>Ga0105050_10007730_pt1 | contig 12707 bp, 11 predicted proteins | sample FRY01_FD_78088 | JGI IMG/M metagenome (GOLD analysis project Ga0105050, IMG submission 78088) | Freshwater microbial communities from Lake Fryxell liftoff mats and glacier meltwater in Antarctica - FRY-01 | ecosystem: Environmental > Aquatic > Freshwater > Ice > Glacier meltwater ... | reverse complement strand
CGCTGGAATGACAATCCAGACATCTTTTTGGAGGTTGATCGGATCATATAGCATGTACAGCCCTTTGCGTAATGATGACACCGGCACATATGAAGGCGATGCCGATCATATAGGACGGGTTGAGTTTTTCACCGAGCAATAGCCAGGCAAAAATAGGTGTGAAAACAAAGGATAACGCGACGAACGGATAGGCTGCGCTGAGCGGCAATTCTCGTATGATCAGGATCCAGACAACAGCCAATGCGCCATAGAGGGCAACCGCGGCGACAAGCATAGGTTCGGTGGCTTGGACCCAAATTGGCTGATCTGGTCGCAAGCGCTGTGATGCTAACTTGAACAGAATTTGTCCGGCACCAACTGCCATGGGATAAATGATCAAAATAATCCAGAGGAGCCGGTTCATCTTGGGTCTCCCGGTGGTTCCACGGTAATTATTTCCAAATTTTGGGTAAATTTCCGTGAGGGGCCAAATTTACGCAATGCTTGTGCGATCGGTAAGGTCACATCCGGCGGAGCGAACGCGATATGAGTGGCATTCCATTTGCGGAGGAGGAAGCGACGCTCGGCTTCGCTAGTTTCAGGCGCAAAAAACCTATCCGTCGCAGCTTGTCTTTCAAACAAACTGGGCACTACTGGTTCCGGGCGCGGGATTGAAACCACGCGGCGGCCAGTTGATTGCACCAGATAAACAATGTTCTTGGTGGCAAAGCTGATGGATCCCGCTGGTAAATAATCTTGCATGTCATCGACGGACGCGATCATCCGACCATAAGATGCACGTGTGTTGAATTCCATTAACCTCGGGATCGAAGCAATATACATGCTAAACCCGATGAAGATAAGCCCGAAAGTTGAGAGTATGGCTCGCATGGTGGGGCTGGTTTTTTGGAAGTATGTGGACGATAAAGCGGCCCACGTCAGCGCTAGCTGAAGATATAATACAATCGCTGGCGGAAATCGGTGCGCAATGGACATGTCAAAAAAGACAAGAAGCAAATAGGATAAGATAAAAAACAAGGTGGGAGCCAGAATATCCCATCGAGCATTGCCAGTTGTCTGATCTCGAAACCCTAAAATACCAATGATTGTCGGGGCTGCCATTAGTATGAGATAGGATATCGTAGTCATTTGTTTGGCATCAGATTCCCAACGCGGATCGGATGCAGAAAGCACAACATCAAGCGGGCTGAAATAGGGCCACATCAGAGAGATCAAGCTTCCGACAAAAAGCGATCCCAACAGGGTCATCTTCCGGCCGATCGTCGCTGACTTATGGAATAATATGAAACCCCCCGTACCCACCAGCATGATGAAGGCGCCGAATTGGTGCGTAATGACAATTGTAGTGGTTAAGATCGTCAGAATTATTAAATTTAGACGGTAAAACTTGCGTTCCTCAAGCGCAAAGAGACATACAAACCAGCTGAGAATGCCCAAAACCAGGGCCTGAGTTGCAGGATATCCCGCACTGCTGATGAAGGTCGCAAAATTATGAAAGCCTGCATGGCCACGCTGAACACCCCAAGCAAATAGCAGAATCGTCAATAATATGGCCGGTGCCCAAGGTGACTTATAATAGCGCTGCGCAAATAACCAAGTGGCAGCGCAAAATGCGATGCACATCACCGCTCCCATGAAACTGAACAATTTCCAGGGAATGATATTGAACGTCTTTCCAACCAGGGCAGCCAGGATGTTGAGCGGCGTATAATATCGCGAAGGTTCGTCTGTGGGCAGATGGGGGTTTGAAGGATGAAATGGTGACACCATCAACTCCCTAAGAACAGCGAGGTGGTGCCAGGTATCTCGCCCGGGATGTTCAAATCCAAACGGATCGACAAGATAATAGCCTATGATTACAGCAAAATATATTGCGCATAACCCAATATATATGCCGCCCGGCCCGATGCCTTGTAGCAACTTATTTTTGCTGTTGGACGCAATAATCTTGGTGTTTTCCATCGCGTGACACCTATGCGAAGAGTGGTTAATATTTGGTTTCAAAGGCAAGGAAATATGGTTTACGAGTATTTAACTTTTACTGAGGTAAACCGCTAATCCAGAACGAATATTTCGGAGTAGCTATGACCGACATCATCAAAGAATCGCCTTCATCGATATCGCTGGAACGGCTGGTGCCGGGAACGCTTACCAATGATGACGCGACAGGCCGGGAAACGTTAGAGCTTCATATGGAGCGCTATCGGTTTGCGTCGAAATTTGTAACGAGCGGTCGGGTCCTCGATTGTGCATGCGGTGTTGGATACGGCACAGCAATACTGTCCGAGGCAGAAAGTAATCCAGAATCGGTATTGGGTGTCGATATAGACCCCAAGGCCGCTAATTATGCATCACAGTCTTATGCTTCAGACAAAGTTTCGTTCCGCCAAGGCGATGGATGTTTGCTGCAGGATGATCAGGGGTTTGATACAATTGTATCGTTGGAAACGGTTGAGCACGTCCCCGATCCAGTGGCGCTATTGACGAATTTTTTCAATCTTCTGCGGCCGGGTGGAAAGTTAATCGCTTCGGTTCCGGTAACGCCATCTGTGGATGTCAATCCATATCACCTTCACGATTTCACCAAAATGTCCTTTCGAAAACTTGGACGGGATCTTGGGCTCAAAGAAATTGATGCCATGGATCAGGTGCAACCGTTTAGTCCTTTCAAGATTGTCAGCGGCAATGAAGCTCGTCTTGATGACATGCGCAAAAACCTAATCGGCTATTATCTCTCTCATCCCGGGGCGGTTTATAGCCGGATACGGTCAACTGTGGTGGATGGATTCTGCAACAAATATCTCACCGTCGTGTGGGAGAAGTTGCCCCATTGATTGGATGCATTAAAATTGGGTTCGCTATGGATGAAATAGCGAGATCAGGAGTTTTCGTTCGCACCGTCTATTGCGGACCGAGGGCAACTGGATTCTCTGGTGGTGGTTGAATTCAACGGACTGGCCTCAGGCGGTGAAGCGAATTCAACCTAAACTGTGTTTGACGATTGTCGTCCAATTTCAAATGCACTGGTTTCCATCTGCGCGCTTTCAGCTTGCTAGGCGCACATTCCGGGCAGCCTGCCGATTGTCCGGCTGATCGGGCCAGATCCCGCGCGTGTCATAGACCACCTTGCCCGCGCGTTCGTCGAGCGGGATCGATTTGAACATGTCGTGATCGGTGAGGGTGATCATGATCGGGCAGGTTTCCAGCGCCTGGTCGATATCGATCAGCTCGGCACCGGTGTCTGCAAAGGCTGCTGGCAGCTCGCTGGCGTAGGGTTCGACAATTTTTACCCGCCCGCCATAGCGCCGCGCCAGTTTGGCGGCGATCTTGAGGGCAGGGCTCTCGCGGAAATCATCGATATTGGCCTTGAACGCCAGTCCGAAGCAGGCGATCGATACACCGGGCAGTTCATCGATCAGCAGCGAAGCCTGTTCCAGCACATGGCCGGTCTTGCCGTCATTGACCTCGCGGGCGATGCGGATGAGTTGCGATTGTTCGGGGGCGCTGTGAATGATGAACCATGGGTCGACCGCGATACAATGGCCGCCGACGCCGGGGCCGGGTTGTAGGATGTTGACGCGGGGATGGCGGTTGGCGAGGCGGATGACCTCCCAGACGTCGAGTTCCATATGATCGGCGATGATCGACAGCTCGTTGGCGAAAGCGATATTGACGTCGCGGTAGCTATTCTCGACCAATTTGGTCATTTCCGCCGCGCGGGCGGAAGTTGTCACCAGTTCACCGCGGACAAAGCGGCGGTAGAAGCCGAGCGCCTTGCGCGCGCATCGCGGGGTGATGCCGCCGATGCTGCGATCATTCTGGATCAGTTCCTCGAGGATTTTCCCGGGCAGCACGCGTTCCGGGCAATAAGCGATGGCAATGTCTGGAATGTCGCCCGTCAATCCCGGAACCTTGAGGTCCGGGCGCAGTCTTGCGATCAAGTCCCGCATTTTCTCGGTCGTGCCGACCGGGCAGGTCGATTCCAGGATGATCGTGTCACCCGCTTTCAGGGCGGCGGCGATATTGGTCGCTGCTTCCATGACATAGCTGGTGTCGGGAATATGATTCTCGCCAAACGGAGTGGGGACGGCAATGATGAAAACATCGGACGATTCGATCATCAATGAAGCGCGAAGCGTCCCGCGGGAAACAACCCCTTGCACCAGTCCGTCCAGATCCACTTCTTCGATATGGATATTGCCGGAATTGATGGTTTCAACGACCTGCTCGTTGATGTCGATGCCGAGAACCATGCATCCCGAGCGAGCGATAACGGCTGCCGTCGGCAGGCCGATATAGCCCAGTCCCATGACACAGACGCTTGGTTTTTCTTCCGATAACATGTGTAAAGCCACTCCGCAGGGCGCCGAACCGGCGCAATTTACCTGCAGCGAAACTAGCCAATCATTGTAAATATTTAGGTAATATGCTGGCTTGACCGGAAATATTCAGGCGGTGAGGCTTTTTTCGATGATGTCGGCGATGCGCTGGCTGGCCTTGCCATCGCCAAACGGATTGTGCGCGCGCGCCATGGCAAGATAATAGTCCTCATCGTCGAGCAGCCTGGTGGCTTCTGCCAGAATAACGTCTTTGTCCGTCCCGACCAGCTTGGCGGTTCCGGCTGCAACGCCCTCTGGTCGTTCCGTCGTGTCCCGCATCACCAGCACCGGCTTGCCGAGGGCCGGAGCCTCTTCCTGCACGCCGCCGCTGTCGGTCATCATGAAGCTGCAATGATTGAGCAGACTGACAAAATTGGGATAGTCCAGCGGTTCGATCATCGCGACATTGTCGAGATCACCCAAGGCGTCCTGCATGATCGCCCTGACTTTGGGGTTGAGATGAACCGGAAAAATCAGGGCTACATCATCGCGCTCTGCGATTGTTCGAAGCGCGCTGGCAATATTGGTCAATCCGTCGCCCAGATTTTCCCGCCGATGGCTCGTCACCCCGATGATCTTGCGGCCGCCAAACTTCTTATATAGTTCACCAAGCTGAGTATCTAAGCTACTTTGATCATTAAATTTATTTGAAGTGACAAGAAGGGCGTCGATCACGGTATTACCGGTGACATATATTTGCTCAGCCGGAATATTTTCTTTCTTGAGCGCGTCTGCCGATGTCTGTGTCGGGGCAAAATGCTGGTCCGCAATCGTGCCGATGATCTTGCGGTTCACCTCTTCCGGCCACGGGTGATAGATATTGTAGCTGCGCAGGCCGGCTTCGACATGACTGACCGGAATCTGCCGGTAATAGGCAGCCAGAGCGCCGCACATAGCGGTGGCCGTATCTCCCTGAACCACGACTCGTTGCGGCTTTGTTTCGTCGAGTATTTTGCCGATGCCCGACAATAGCCTGGCGGTAAGATCATCGAGACTTTGGTTGGCTTTCATCAGGTCAAGATCGAAATCGGGCTGGATATCAGCGATATTCAAAACCTGATCCAGCATTTCCCGGTGCTGCGCCGTGACGCAGGATAGCGTTTCCAGAGAGTCTCGCGCTGACAAGGCCTGAACGACCGGGAAAAGCTTTATCGCTTCCGGTCTGGTGCCAAAAATGGTCAAGATTTTCGGTTTTGTTATCATCTGCTTTGTCATTCCGGCTGCTTAATCACTTTTGGCTAAAATTTTGATAATCATATCTTTCGCAAAAGCGTTGACCGCCGCGTCCGGCTAGCCCAATCGCATTTTCATGGATTGGTTTGAAATGAAAAATTGGCTGGAACTGTCAACCGGGCTGGACCGCGACTCTTTGCATATTTATGCGGGTGTCGGGGTTCAACTGACTGTAGCCCTTATTCTTCGTCGTTCGGTAGCCAGCCCGGCTCCTTGGTTGTTGGTTGCAGTGGCTGCCTTGACCAATGAATATTATGACTATTCCCTCGTTCCGGATTCTTTAAATGCTACGCAGGAATATTTTGATGGGGCGATCAGAGATGTATGGAACACGCTGCTATTGCCATCATTGCTTTTGGTGATTGCCAGATATTGGCCGACTTGGCTTACCGGAAGAGCTAAAACGGTTGGCGTGCCGGAAAAATTGGATCGTGCCAATCCGCCAGTATAACTCCTGATCCTAGTCTCCCCCCTCAAGTTTGTGCACTATTTTTTTGACGTCCTGCGATTGTCCACGGGGCAATATCATGACTTTATTTTCATGGGTGACGATAATGAGATTTTCCACGCCCAGAACCGCGACTTCAAGTTCCTGGCTGTGGATCAGATTATTGCTTGAATCGATTGTCACAGCCTTGCCGAACAGGGCATTGGACTGCGGGTCCTTGTTACAGATTTCGAACAGGGCGTCCCAGCTGCCGACATCTGACCAGCCCGGGTTGACGGGAGTTACCGCAACCTTTTGCGCTCTTTCCATGATCGCATAGTCAATTGAGTCAGAGGGTGCGGATGCGAAAGCCTTCGAGTCAGGGTGACAAAGCCCGTTTTCTGTCTGCTTGCCAGCCATGGCGGACCGGCAGGCGGCAAGTATCTCGGGAGCATATTTCTCCATGGCAGCCAAATAGGCATCGGCACGAAAGAGAAATATTCCTGCGTTCCAGTGAAAGCCGCCATCAGCGAGCATTTTCTCGGCATTGTCCTTATTTGGTTTCTCGACAAATCTCTTTGCCGATAAAATTCTGTCGCTTCCGACGATGGCATCGCCCTGTTGAATATAGCCGTATCCGGTTTCGGGGCCGGTAGGTTCGATCCCGAATGTCACCAACCAGCGGGCTTCTGCTACTGGAACCGATGCGAGCACGGCTTTTTGAAATGCAGCAATGTTTTTGATGATGTGATCGCTGGGCATAACCAGTAACAAATCGGTCGGGTTTTCAGCAGCGAGCGCCGCAAGCGCAATTGCGGGCGCGGTGTTGCGAGGGCAGGGCTCCAAGATCATTGTGCGGGCCGTCGCACCCACTTCCTGCATCTGATCCTGCATGATTTCAATATGTCTGGCAGAGCCCACAATGACCGGATTGCGGTATGTTGTCTGGTCTGCACAGCGCTGCAGCGTCTGCTGGAACATGCTTAGCGGGCCCAGCAGGTTTAGAAATTGCTTCGGCTTTTCCTGGGTCGAAAGTGGCCATAATCGCGTTCCGGTGCCACCGGATAAGATAACAGGAGTGATTTGCGTGGTCTGCGCCATGGTCAATATCTCACGTCATCGTACAAGCGATGAGTGACCTTTTGTTTTTCGATAAATCGATATCGGAGAATCGCGGGCAAATTCCACAGTCCCCCGCCTTGATCAATTTGCCGCGGACGGTAACCGACCCTTCCAAAGGGATGATTTGCCATTCTTTGCTCGCCGTCTTCGAAATTACGTCGTCGTCGGTTCCGATAATTTGGAACAATGCAAATGGCGCGCCAACACAAAGAATGGCAGACTCGTCAACCGGAATCTCATTGCAATAATCCATGTCATAAGCGGTCAGCTTGGCAACCGCAATCGCTTCCTCGAGGTGGAGCTCGCGCGGCCGACCATAGTCGTACATGCGATAGGTTATATCAATATTCTGCTGTACTTCCAGCAGCGAGACATCCGCTCCGATGGCATGTATCGTTCCTGCCGGGACATAGAAAAAGTCGCCTTTCTTGACTGGCTTCCAGTCAATGAGTTGCTCAATTTCTCCCAATATTGCAGCGGTTTTCAATTTTGTTGCGCTGACGGGTTTTTTCAGACCGAGACCCAAAACGGCGTCTGGTTTTGCATCGAGAATGAACCAGCATTCTTCCTTGCCATGCGGAAATCCAATCCTGCGCGCCTGTCTGTCATTGGGGTGGACCTGAATGGACAGCTTTTCACTGGTGAAAAGATATTTGACCATGAGCTGAAGTTTGATGCCCTTCGGCGCTTCAAACCAGATCTCTCCAATCTTCTTTCCGCTGCCGCCATCAAAAGTATCAGGTAAAACATCCTGACCCCAGGGCTTTTCGACGAATTTCCTCTTCAACTTCATGTCCCGGAATTAAGGCTCACCGGTTTCTCCCGACGCTCGTGTATATTAAACTGGTTTGCGCAACTTCCGATGGATTGTAAATGTTTCGCAAGTCGACCAGCACATTGCCTTTCATTACATCTGCAAGCTTCTTCAAATCCAAGGCACGGAATGCGTCCCATTCGGTGACAATGACGACCGCATCCGCATCTTTCGCTGCATTGTAACTGCTGTTCGCCATTGTGACTGATGGCATGATCTCTTTCGCCAATTCCATGCCCTCGGGATCATAGGCGGTCACTTCCGCTCCTGCGTCAATCAAAGTTTGCGCGATGGCGATGGAGGGTGCATCCCTCATATCATCAGTATTCGGTTTGAATGTAAGGCCGAGCAAAGCCACTTTTTTGAGGCGTACAGCGCCGCCTAAAGCATGAATGACCTTGCGGCCCATGGCGCGTTTGCGTTGTTCATTCACTTGAACCACGGCTTCGACAATGCGAACCGGACTATCATTGTCCTGCGCCGTCTTCATCAAGGCCAGCGTGTCCTTCGGAAAGCAGCTGCCGCCATATCCTGGTCCGGCGTGAAGGAATTTCGATCCAATACGGTTATCAAGGCCGATACCCCTGGAAACTTCCTGAACGTCTGCGCCAACTTTTTCACACAGATCTGCGATTTCATTGATGAATGTTATTTTAGTCGCGAGAAATGCATTGGCGGCATATTTAATCAGTTCCGCAGTGCGTCGGCCGGTGAACAATATTGGCGATTCATTGAGGAAAAGCGGGCGATAAATTTCGCTCATCACATCTTTTGCCCAATCATCCTCGGTGCCAATCACGATTCTGTCGGGACGTTTGAAGTCCGGAATGGCAGCGCCTTCCCGCAGAAACTCGGGGTTTGAAACAACCGAAAAGCGATCCCGTGGCTGTTTTTTCTCGAGGATAAGCTGCACTTCGTCGCCGGTTCCGACGGGAACAGTTGATTTCGTGATGACTACTGTTGGCTTGGTAATTGAATCGGCGATTTCTTCACTTGCCGCGTAGACGTAGCTCAGATCCGCATGGCCGTCGCCTCTTCGCGACGGCGTTCCCACGGCGATAAATATCGCATCGCAATCCTTTACGGAAGCAGCAAGATCGGTTGAAAAAGACAGCCGTTCTGCATCAACATTGCGTTTGACCAAATCGGCCAGCCCGGGTTCGTAAATTGGCATGACATTCTGGTTCAGATTGGATATTTTTTTCTCGTCTTTGTCGACGCATATCACATCATGACCAAAATCAGCGAAACATGCGCCGGAAACGAGGCCGACATAGCCAGAGCCTATCATTGCAATTTTCATTCAATTCCCTCTAACAATTGGCATCTCAACATGCAGAATGTGGCGGCTTGTGGCGCGTTGGCTGTCACAGGTCAAGGTTTCATCAATTGGATCGTGTTCGTCTTTCTTTTATAACCAATTTTGCCTTTGGATCGTTGAACAAAAATTACAAATGACCGCTTTCGGCTTTAACATTACCAGTTCCTGCATATTACATGTCAAATAACTATTTTTGAAGTAGTTCGCTAAAGCGGATCAGTCCGTTAATTGTCTTACTCAGCGTCGCAGCTTTGAGCACCGAATGATTAAGAATATCACAGACACCGTAACATCGTTGTTAGAAAAATTGCTCAGCTATCGCGCTGGAAAAAAAGAACAATCATCATTCTCCTCGATATTTTGCTATGCGTGCAGTCGATTTGGCTAGCCTATTCCCTTCGCATTGGAGTTTATAACGCAATTTTCCGCTATGCGGGCACTGGCATGATGAGAATATTGGTCCGTGCTTTCGCAATATATTCGATGGTGATCCCATTTACATTTGTTGTAGTCGGGATCGTCCAGCGGCGCATTCCAGAAAGCCTCTTGAATGCATGGCTCCCAATGATTGGCAGCAGTGTATTCGCTGATTGATTTGTCAGAGTTTGAACAACCCAAACGGCACAATTCTGTTTTCGACATCATGTCCGATTTCCGCCCGGCCCAAATAGGCGATTCCATTCATCTCGGACCATCGCTTGGTAATCGCCTCTGGTGTTTCGCCAAAAGGTCGGTCATTTTCGGGGACATCGCCGACGTTACCCAATTTTATCCCGGAGAGGTCTTGCGCTGCAAGATTGCTGCACAGGTGAAACATGGCGCGATCGAAGGCATAGAGATATTCGGATATCTCCTCGACGATGAGAATGTGATCTCGCAGGTCCGGCATCAGTTTTGTGCCAGTCATTATGGCGAGGGTCATTAAATTGAAGGCAGCGTATTTTTTACCGTTGGTGAGCCCCGGTTCAAGCACATTTTTTTGTCTGTTCACAATCCAGTCCAGAGCTCGGCGAACGGCATGCTCGCCGCCCGGCCGGCCAATATCGGACGGCATCGGACCATGTGTGACCTCGCCGATGCCTGCGCGATAGAGTGCGCCCAGCAGGTTCCCCGCATCGCTATATCCCAGGTAAGTTTTGCCCTTGGCGATAGCATCCAGCTGTTCGATGGCAGCTTCCGCCATACGTGCGGCACCATAGCCGCCGCGGGCAAACCATATCGCATCTATGCTCGGGTCGTTGGCCAGAGCGACGAAACTGTCGGTGCGTTGCTTGTCGCTGCCCGCGAAATGGCCTTCCTCAAAAAAACATTGCTCGTCAAAGATCAATTCGGCTTGCGGATGGGTCTCGGCTGCGAGCGCGATGACGCGGTCGGCAGCTTCCCGTGTGAATGGGGTCGACGGCGCACAAATACCGATGCGGACTGGTGAGGAGATCGAATTTGTTCCTTGCGCCATTGCCAAACAGATTGAGAAGCAATAGCGCGAAAAAATGAGTGAAGACAAATCCTATTATTTTTGCGGGATCGGCGGTTCCGGAATGTTGCCTCTGGCGATGATTGTCAATGCAGCCGGCGCGCAGGTCGCAGGATCGGACCGGGCGCTGGATCAGGGGCGATTGGCCGACAAGTTTCAGTGGTTGCAGGATCGGGGGATCAAGCTGTTTGACCAGGATGGCAGTGGATTGGTCGATAGCAGCCAGATATTGGTCGCTTCTGCCGCTATTGAAGACATTGTGCCGGATGTTGCGCGCGCTATTGCGCTGGGTTGCAAACGGATGACCCGGGCGGAATTGCTGGCGGAGCATTTCAATGCCGCACCGCGCAGCATCGCCGTTGGCGGTACCAGCGGCAAATCAACCGTCACCGGGATGATCGGCTGGATACTGACCGAGGCTGGCCGTGATCCTACGATCATGAACGGTGCGGTGATGAAAAATTTCGTCGATGCGGATGCGCCATTTGCCAGTTCCCGCGTCGGAGCTGGCGACATGATGGTGAGCGAAGTGGACGAAAGCGATGGTTCAATAGCGCTGTTCAATCCTGAAATTGCGGTGCTCAACAATGTCAGTCTGGATCATAAAAGCCTTGAAGAACTGAGATTATTGTTCGGCGATTTTATCGCGAAATCAAGGCGCGCGATCTGGAATCATGATGATGCAGAATCGCATGCGCTTGTTGGCTCTGGCAATTTGGCAAAAACGAGCAGCTTTGGATTTCTCGACGGTGCAGATTTTCGCGCTGTCCAAGTTGAGGAAAAACCCCTTGGCAGCAATTTTGTGATGCGGACCGACGGGACAGACTATCCGGTTTCGTTGCAAGTGCCAGGCAGGCACAATGTCGCCAATGCTTTAGCGGCTATCGCAGCCAGTTGCGCAGTCGGGGTGCCGGTAGATATCGCAATATCGGCAAGCGGGTCGTTTCGCGGCCTGGCCCGTCGCTTTGATATCGTGGGAACCAGCCATGATATTACGGTGATCGACGATTTCGGTCACAATCCCGATAAAATCGCGGCGACACTGCAGACCTTGAAAGCATTCCCTGGCCGGGTTGTCGCTTTCTTCCAGCCCCACGGTTTTGGACCAATAAGAAAAATGGGTGCAGAGCTTGCAGCGGTTTTCTCCGAAAACCTTGGTAACGATGATCGTGTCATATTATGTGATCCGGTCTATTTTGGTGGAACGGTTGATCGGTCTCTTGGCAGCGATTCCATCGTCGACGCGATAAATGCTGCCGGTGGCAACGCAGAACATATCGCCGAAAGGCCGAAATGCGGTGACAGAATGGTGGAGCTCGCCGAGCCGGGTGACCGCATCGTCATCATGGGCGCGCGCGACGATACATTACACAGCTTTGCCCAGTCGATTTTGGCTGGGATCGCCCGCGATAAATCGAACTCACAGGCGGATGGATGACCAACATATGGAATTGATGCAATCGGTTCCAAACGGAGGCTAAGGATTTTTCGAAGCGACCTATGGCCAATTTCCGGGCCTGGATTTTCTGCTTCCGACTAGCAGGCTGACTGCCGTTGTCCCGCTGCTGCGGCGGGGCTTTTCAAAATGCCTACGATGTTGTAAAATGGCATATACGGTGATTCACGGGGTCGTGAATTCACAAAACCCACCTTCTGAGGCCCTCAAATGTCCTGCGAAAGCATGATATATGGCAAGGATCTTGGAGTTATTGTCAAATCTGGTGTTTGAGTATTTTCGGTCATGCGGCGATCTGGCCTTGTTCGGTGGTTTCAATTCCGTCTTTGAATGCGACGCCAGTGATGACTTTGGCCAGGTAATCAAAGCCGCGTAGCTTCCGCCAGTTTTGCTCAGCGCATTGCCCAAGCTTAAACATCATGTGCAGCATACCATCTCTTGAGAGACAGCCCTTTGATCGTTTGGTGCGGTGCCGGATCGT
>Ga0105050_10007728_pt1 | contig 12709 bp, 9 predicted proteins | sample FRY01_FD_78088 | JGI IMG/M metagenome (GOLD analysis project Ga0105050, IMG submission 78088) | Freshwater microbial communities from Lake Fryxell liftoff mats and glacier meltwater in Antarctica - FRY-01 | ecosystem: Environmental > Aquatic > Freshwater > Ice > Glacier meltwater ... | reverse complement strand
GTGTTGGCCGGCATGACGCGCGCGTTGAAAGAGGCCGAGGCCAGCTATAAGGGACTGGTGATCTGGCATGTGGATGCCGCCACCGGCGGGGCGTTTTCGGCGGGAGCCGATTTGGAGGCCATGCTGCCGCTTTTTATGTCGGGCGGCATCAAGGCGATCGAGCCTGTCGTGGCGCAACTGCAGCAAGTCCATCTGCATCTTAAATATGCGCAGGTACCCGTGGTGGCAGCAGTCGCTGGCTTAGCGCTCGGTGGCGGCTGCGAATTGCTCTTGCATGCCAGCCGCCGCGTGGCGGCACTGGAGTCTTATATCGGCTTAGTCGAGGTCGGTGTCGGTTTGCTGCCGGCTGGTGGCGGTCTCAAGGAAATCGCCTTGCGCGCTGCACAACAGGCGCGTGGCAATGATATTTTGCCCTTCCTGAAAGGACCTTTCACGCATGCAGCTACTGGCGCAGTATCCAAGTCAGCCATTGAGGCGCAGCGCATGGGCTATCTGCAAGCCGATGACGTGATTGTGCTGAATCCTTATGAATTGCTGCATGTGGCGAAAACACAGGTCCTTGCCATGTCGGATGCAGGCTACCGCCCGCCACTGCCGGCGCGCATAACGGTGACAGGCCGCTATGGGCTGGCCACCATCATGGGTCAGCTGGTCAATATGCGTGATGGCAGTTTCATCTCCGCGCATGATTTCACCATTGGTACGCTGATTGCCGAGGTCGTGTCTGGTGGCGACATTGAGCCTGGCAGTATCGTCGATGCGCAATGGCTGCTCGATCTTGAGCGCAAAGCCTTTATGACCTTGCTCGCGCATCCGAAAACCCAGGAACGCATCATGGGCATGCTGCAGACAGGCAAGCCTGTTCGCAATTAATGTGGTCGCAATCGGCCTTCAAGGAGTAGGTGAACATGCGCAGACAAATCCAGGACGCCTACATTGTTGCGGCTACCCGTACGCCGATTGGCAAGGCCCCGCGCGGCATGTTTCGGCACATGCGCCCGGACGACTTGCTGGTGCGCGCTTTGCAGTCCGCGTTGGCGCAAGTACCGGGGCTGGACCCGCACACCATCGATGACGCCATCGTCGGCTGTGCCTTTCCCGAAGCGGGGCAAGGCTTGAACCTGGCGCGCATGGCGGTACTGCTGGCGGGCTTACCCACGTCCGTGGCCGGCGTCACCATCAATCGTTATTGCGCCTCAGGTCTGACCGCGGTGGCCATGGCAGCAGACCGGATTCGGTGCGGCGAATCGGATGTGATGATTGCAGCGGGTGTGGAGTCCATGTCCATGGTGCCGCTGATGGGGCATCATCCCTCGCTCAACATGGGCATGTTTAGCGATGAACATATCGGCATGGCCTATGGGATGGGCCTGACCGCGGAACGTGTGGCGCAGCAATGGAAAATCTCGCGCGAGGCGCAAGACGAATTCGCGCTGGAGTCACACCGGCGTGCTATCGCCGCGCAGCAAAGCGGCGAGCGGGCGGAAGAAATGACGCCGGTCGAGATTATCGAAAAATTGCCGGATCTGGCGAGTGGCGCTATCCGCATCAGCACACGCACGGTGACCGACGATGAAGGCGCGCGTGCTGACACCAGTCTGGCCGCACTGGCCCGCCTGAAACCTGTCTTCGCCGCCAAAGGCAGTGTCACCGCCGGCAACAGTTCGCAGACTTCCGATGGTGCAGGGGCATTGATTTTAGTGAGCGAAAAAATCTTGCGGCAATTTAATCTCGCACCGCTGGCGCGCTTCGTGTCGTTTGCGGTCAAAGGGGTGCCGCCGGAGCTGATGGGCATTGGCCCGAAAGAAGCCATTCCCGCTGCCTTGCGCAGTGCCGGACTGACGCTGGACCAGATGGACTGGATAGAGCTCAACGAGGCGTTTGCAGCGCAGGCGCTGGCAGTCCGGCAAGACCTGGGAATGGACCCCGCCAAAACCAACCCGCTGGGCGGCGCCATTGCGCTCGGTCATCCGCTCGGTGCCACTGGTGCGATTCGTGCTGCCACCGTTATTCATGGGTTGCGGCGACGTGATCTGCGTTATGGCATGGTCACCATGTGTGTTGGCACGGGTATGGGTGCTGCGGGTATTTTTGAGCGGGTATAAAGACCAGTAAGAACGCGCTGCACACCTTTGACACCTTTGACACCTTTGACACTTCACAGAGACTAGGCATAACAATAATGCACATCCTTTTGACCAAAACTGCTGGCGTAGCGACCCTCGCCTTCAATCGCGCTGACAAGAAAAACGCCATTACCTCTGCCATGTATCAGGCACTGGCCGATGGCATGCGAGAGGCGGCGGCCGATACCAGCGTGCGGGTGATCGTGATCACCGGATTAAACGGCGTCTTCACAGCCGGGAATGATCTGGACGATTTTTTGCGCAATCCGCCGCAGGGCACAAACAGTCCGGTGGCCCAGTTTATGGCGCAATTGCGCGATGCAGAAAAGCCGGTCATTGCGGCCGTGACAGGGCTGGCCATTGGCATAGGCACGACGCTGCTGTTGCACTGTGATCTGGTGTATGCCGCCGACACCGCACGTTTTGCGATGCCCTTCACGCAACTGGGTTTGTGTCCGGAATTTGCATCGAGTTTGCTGGTGCCGCAGTTGTCGGGCTATCAGCAGGGGGCTGAAAAACTGCTGCTTGGTGAAGCCTTTATCGCGAGCGAGGCGCACAAAATGGGCCTGGTTAATGCGGTTTTGCCTCCCGATCAACTGCAAGCACATGTCGCAGCCCAGGCGGCAAAGCTAGTGGCCTTGCCAGCTGCGTCGGTCCGCGCTACCAAGCGTCTGATGAAAGCCCCATTGCGCGAATCCATCATCGCGGTCATGCAATCAGAGATGCAAGACTTCACCCGCATGCTCAACGCGCCCGACGCCAAAGAGGCGTTTTCTGCTTTCATGGAAAAACGCCGGCCAGATTTCAGCCGCGGCAACTTGCCCTGACGCCTCAGCACTGTACAATGCGGCCCGTGAAGCAGACCAGACAGTCGCTGGCAGGCGCGGCAACGCGCAGGCGGGAGGAAGGTCCGGACTCCATAGAGCAGGGTGACGGCTAACGGCCGTCCGCCGTGAGGCGCGGAATAGGGCCACAGAGACGAGCGTATTAAGTTACGGTGAAACGCGGTAACCTCCACCCGGAGCAATTCCAAATAGGCACGCGATGAGGCTGCTCGCGGAGCGTGCGGGTAGGAAGCTTGAGCCCCGGAGTAATCCTGGGCCTAGAGGAATGGCTGTCATAGCAGGCGGGCTTGCCCGCAGCCGTAACAGAATCCGGCCTATCGGTCTGCTTCACAATTTTTACTGCCACACCTTGCGCGCAGTTTGCTGCGTCAGCGTGGGTGTCGGTTTCACGCCTCCTTTCTCCCTGTGACTGTACGCCACACACTCCGCTCTTTTGCCGCTTCGGCATAAAAATACGAGTTAAACGCAATAAACACATGTGTATTGCTAAAGTTCAACCTTCAATATCCGTGATAAGTGCCTAATTTCTTGAGCTATTCTATTTTTAGCCAGCTTCAAGTAAGTGCGCTAAGTCATTGACTTCATTGAAAAAAACCTACTCTGGCGCTGTTGATATTCCTTGACCGCAAATTCGGCTTCCTCTAAAGTGGGCGCAAGTGTGAAAAAGTGTTTTTTTGTGGGGCAAATAGGGATTTCGTCCGTCACTAAAGCCTGCACAAGCGCTACCCATTTCAGTCAAAAAGAGGAGTCATGCTGGTGTTTCAGGGCGCGTCCGCATTAAGTCTGGATGCCAAAGGCCGAATGTCTGTTCCGGCCCGGCATCGTGACGCACTGTCTCTGCAGTGTGAGGGTCGGGTCACGCTCACCAAACATCCGCACGGCTGTCTATTGCTGTTCCCGCGTCCCGTATGGGAAGCCCACCGCGATCAGATCGCCGGGTGGCCGATGTCGGCCCGGGCCTGGCAACGTATTTTTCTTGGCAGTGCTGCCGATGTCGATATGGATTCGGCCGGCCGCATTTTGATCGCGCCGGAGTTGCGTAGTGCTGCAGGCTTGTCGCGCGACGTCATGTTGCTGGGCATGGGCAGTCATTTCGAAATATGGGATGCAGCCAAACTGGAAGCCAGCGAATCGCAGGCCATTGCCGAGGGCATGCCTGATGTACTGAATAATTTTTCATTCTGACGGCACAGCGATGAACCAAACCACGGTGCCTGACTATTCGCACCGAACCGTGCTGTTGGATGAGGCCGTCGACGCCCTGGCGATTGCGGGGCTGCGCGCTGACGGCGTGTATATCGACGGCACCTTTGGGCGTGGTGGTCATAGTCGCCGGATTTTGCAAGGCCTGTCTGTGCATGGTCGTCTGATTGCCTTTGACAAAGATCCGCAGGCAATTGCCGCGGCCGAGGCGCTGGCGCGAGAAGATTCGCGCTTTGAGATTGTGCATGACAGCTTTGCCACGATGGACGCCGCCCTTGCCGGGCGCGGTATTGCGCAGGTAGAGGGGGTGCTGCTTGATCTCGGGCTGTCGTCGCCGCAAGTCGATGATGCGACGCGGGGTTTTAGTTTTCGCGCCGATGGCCCGCTCGACATGCGCATGGATACCACCCGCGGTCTGTCGGCTGCCGATTGGCTGGCCGTCGAGACCCAGGAAAACATAGAGAAAGTGATTCGCGAGTATGGGGAAGAACGGTTTGCTTTTCAGATTGCAAAGACGCTTGTTGCTCGCCGCGCAGTCGAGCCGGTTTCGAGCACACGGCAGCTTGCCGCTCTCGTGGCTCAAGCCGTTAAAACCCGCGAAAAAGGTAAAGATCCGGCCACCCGGACATTTCAGGCTATTCGGATTTTCATCAATAAGGAACTCGAAGAACTCGAAACCGGTTTGACTGGCATATACGGCCGTCTGGGTCCGTACGGGAGATTGGTGGTGATTAGTTTTCATTCGCTTGAAGATCGCATCGTCAAGCGGTTCATGGCGTCGAAAGCCCATGTGCCGCAGCCTGACCGTCGGCTGCCGATTCGCGCAGTAGACTTGCCACAGTCTGAAATGCGCCTGATTTCAAAAATCAAACCCGCCGCCGCCGAAGTCAGCGCCAACCCGCGCGCACGTTCGGCCGTCATGCGTTGCGCCATGCGACTGCCTGCGGGGCCGGCGGCATGAACAAACGCGCCATTTTGCTGCTGGCTGTTTTGATGCTTTGTGCGCTCACACTGGTGAACGCGCAATTTCAGGCGCGCCGCTTGTTCATTGCGCTAGAGCATACTCAGGCACGCCAGCGAGAGCTGGAGATTACATGGGCACAATTGCAGCTTGAACAATCGCAGTTGGCCAAGCATGCGCGTATAGAAACGCAGGCAAAAACCGTCTTAAATATGGTGGTACCCGCTCAAAACCGTACCCAGTACCTGACAGCGGGAGCTCACTAATGCGGGGCACCCCGCGTTCGCGTACCGCCGCTGGCCGCGGCGTGCCGTTTTCGCCAAGCCCGGTGCTGGCGGTGAAACTGCCTGCCTGGCGTTCCAGGGTGGTGCTGTTCTTGATGTTTGTCGCGTTTGCGGCATTGGCCGTGCGGGCATTCTGGCTACAGGCGATCTCGACGGAATTTTTGCAAAAGCAGGGGGCAACGCGCTCCGTGCGGACGCTGGAGTTGCCGGCCACACGCGGCAAAATCACGGACCGCAATGGTGAAGTGCTGGCCTCATCCTTGCCGGTCAAAGCGGTCTGGGCCATACCGGAAGATGTCGAAGCCCCGGCCGAGAAGCTGCGTGAATTGGCGCGGCTGCTTGATATGAGCCAGCCGGACCTGAAGAAAAAACTCGCCTCTGACCGCAGCTTTGTCTACCTCAAGCGCCAGGTTGAAAATGACGTCACCGAGCGCATTGTCAGTCTGGGCATTCCCGGCATTCATACACGCAAGGAATACAAGCGCTTCTATCCGGTCGGGCCCGTTGCTGCCCATATTCTGGGTTTTACTAATGTCGAAGACATCGGCCAGGAAGGCATCGAGCTGGCGCAGCAATCATCGCTTGCCGGTGTGACCGGCAGTCGGCGCGTCATCAAAGACCGGCTGGGTCGTGTCATCGAAGACATTGGTTTTATTCGCGAGCCGCGGGACGGACGAGATCTGACGCTGTCCATCGACAGCAATATCCAGTACATCGCCTATACGCAATTGCGCAACGCCGTTGAAGTGCACAAGGCCAAAGCCGGTGCCATCGTCGTACTAGATGTCCGGACCGGCGAAGTCATGGCGCTGGTCAATATGCCGACGTACAACCCCAACAGTCGGCAAGGACTGACCGGCGCCCAGCTACGTAATCGCGTCATGACCGATACCTTCGAGCCTGGCTCGACCATGAAACCTTTCACCGTTGCACTGGCACTGGAAAACAATCTCGTCACACCCGCGACGCTGATTGATACAGCGCCAGGCAAGATGACCATTGGCAGTGCCACCATTGGCGACGCGCATCCCCACGGCGTGCTCTCGGTGGCGCAGATCATTCAAAAATCATCCAACGTCGGCACCGTCAAAATGGCGCTCCAGCTTGAGCCGCGCCAGATGTGGGATTTGTTCACCGCTGTAGGCTTTGGTCAGCAACCCCATTATGGTTTTCCGGGTGCTGTCGCTGGTCGCATGCGTCCGTACAAATCATGGCGGCCTATCGAGCATGCCACCATGAGCTATGGTCACGGCATCTCGGTGTCGCTCATACAGATCGCGCGCTCTTACATGATTTTTGCCCGCGACGGCGACACGATTCCGCTGAGTTTTCAAAAACTGGATCAGCTACCCCAGGCGCAGCGCATCATCAGTGAAAAAACAGCGCGGGCCGTGCGCGACATGATGGAAACCGTTGTCAACCCTGCCGGCACTGCACCGCAGGCGCAGGTACGTGGCTATCGCGTTGCAGGCAAGACCGGCACGGCGCACAAATTGGTCGGCGGCCGCTATGCCAATAAATACGTCGCCTCATTTGTCGGTTTTGCGCCGGCGTCTGACCCGCGCATCATCGTTGCAGTCATGATTGACGAGCCGTCCAACGGTCAATACTATGCCGGCGCGGTTGCCGCTCCCGTCTTTGCCAGTGTGGCTGCCAGCGCATTGCGCTCGTTAAACGTTGCCCCCGACTCGACGGTCACCAACGTCATCATGCCGGCACAACCCGTGCTGGAGAGCTTGTGACGCCGCGCCCTGAATCACCCTCGCACCAGATGCTCGCCAAGGCGGCGGCAGACTGGCTGCGCAGCCACGCACCGGCTGCACAGTTATGCGGTGATTCGCGCAGTATTGCGCCCGGCGATGTTTTTGTGGCCTATTCAGGCAAGACAGGCGACGGCCGCCAGCATATTGCGCAGGCAGTCGAGCGCGGCGCCGCGGCTGTTTTATGTGAGCAATCCGAGGCCTTTCAATGGGATGCGCGGATTCCTGTTGCGCATTACCTGGTTCCTGAACTTCACGCCGTGGCCGGTCTCATTGCCAGCCTTTGGTACGCGCAGCCCGACGCTGGCATGTTTACTGTCGCCGTCACCGGCACCAATGGCAAAACTTCCTGCACGCAGTGGCTGGGTCAGGCGCTATCGCGCGATGGGCTGCCTACGGCCGTCATTGGCACGCTGGGCATTGGTTTGTTTCAGCAGGGCCTTGCCGGCAAATTTGAGACGACTGGCTACACCACTCCCGATGCGGTCCAACTGCAACGCAATCTGGCCCAATTAAGCCAGCGCGGCGCTAAGGCCGTAGCGATTGAAGCCTCATCGATTGGCCTCGAGCAGGGGCGCATGCAGGGCATGCATATCGACGTTGCGCTGTTTACCAACCTCACGCGCGACCATCTTGATTATCACGGCGACATGGCCGCTTATGAAGCAGCGAAAAGCCGCCTGTTTGACTGGCCGGGCTTGAGGCATGCCGTCATCAACCTCGACGACCCCATGGGCTTGCGTTTGCTGGCGCCGCTCAGGCAGCGTATGCCCCAAACCACGGTCACCGGGTACACCATCACGGGTGTGCGCGTCGAAGGCATTCACACCCTGGCTGCCACCGACATACGCCTGGGGCAGCACGGCACCGTCTTTCAGCTCATTGCGCCCTTTGGTGCGGGTCAGGTACGTACGCAATTGGTTGGTCACTTTAATGTCAGCAACGTACTGGCCATCGCCAGCGTGCTGCTGGCACGCGGCATTAGCTGGCAAAAACTGGTGCTCTTACTGGAGTCGCTCGTCGCCGTGCCCGGCCGCATGCAACAACTCGGTGGCATTGAGGCGCCCTTAGTCGTGATCGATTATGCCCACACCCCTGATGCCCTTGAAAAAACTTTGCACAGCTTGCGTCAGGTTGCCAGCGAGCGTCACGGCAAATTATGGTGCGTGTTTGGGTGTGGTGGCGACCGTGACCCGGGTAAGCGACCGCAAATGGGCGCCGTGGCCGCAAAGGCTGACCATCTGATTGTGACGAGCGACAACCCGCGTAGCGAAGAGCCCACCGCCATCATCGAGCAGATCGTCGCCGGTATTGATACCGATAAAACCGCGCAGACGCAGGTCATTGCCGACCGGGCCAGCGCCATCCTCTTTGCGGTCAAACACGCCGCCAAACAGGATGTCGTGCTCGTAGCGGGTAAAGGCCACGAGGATTATCAGGAAATCAAAGGCCGTCGCGTTGACTTTCTCGACGCGGATCATATTGCGCTGGCATTAGCCACGCGCGCAACCCGCCATGGATGTCATTAATGCACGCTGACCTCGACCAACTACTGCCATCCATTGCCGGCGCTACCCGCACGGCGCCGGCGCACTTTACCGGCGTGTCTATCAACAGCCAGACGATTGAAGCGGGAAACGTGTTTGTCGCACTCCGTGGCGAGCGCTTTGATGCGCATGATTTTCTGGCCGATGTGGCCGCGCGCGGCGCTGCGGCGGTGGTAGTCGAGCGGGTGCCAGCCGGTTTCAGCTTACCTGCGCTGATTGTGCCGGATACGCGGGTGGCACTCGGACAGATCGCTAATTTCTGGCGCCGCCGCTTTGCCATACCCGTCATTGGTGTGACTGGCAGCAACGGCAAGACCACGGTGAAAGAAATGATTGCAGCCATCTTAGAAGCGACCTATGGCGCCGGACATTACCTGTCCACCCGCGGCAATCTGAACAATGATATTGGCGTGCCGCTCACGCTGTGCCGGCTCGAGCCCACCCATCGCGCCGCCGTCATTGAAATGGGCATGAACCATCCCGGCGAAATTGCCCGCTTAGCTGACATTGCCGGCCCGACCGTCGCGGTGGTCAATAACGCGCAGCGCGAACATCAGGAATTCATGGCAAGTGTGGCAGCGGTTGCTGCAGAAAACGGCGCCGTCATCAGCGCGCTGGCTGCTGATGGCACTGCCGTCTTTCCCGCTGACGATGCGTTTACGCCGCTCTGGCAAAGCCTGGCTGGTTCACGGCGCGTGTTGCACTTTGCGCTAACGGGTGTGGCCACCCTGACGTGCAGCGCTAAGCCGAATCACTTTGGAAGTGACCTCGTTATTCATGCCGATGGCCATGATTTTCCGGTCACCCTGGCGGCGGCTGGCGTGCACAACGTGCGCAATGCATTGGCCGCTGCTGCCGCCACGCTGGCCATTGGCATTGCACCGCACACGGTGGCGCGCGGCCTGGCGTCGTTTGTGCCAGTTGCCGGACGTCTGCAGCGCAAGAGCGCCAGCAATGGGGCGCTCTTGATCGACGACACCTACAACGCGAATCCGGACTCCGTCCGTGCGGCTATTGACGTACTGGCTGCAGCCAGCGCGCCGCGCATGCTGGTTTTGGGCGACATGGGTGAAGTGGGCAGTGAAGGCGTCGCCTTTCATCAGGAGATTGGCAGCTACGCGCGCCAATCCCACATCGATCAACTCTTTACCCTGGGCTCGCTTGCCCGCCACGCCAGTCACGCGTTTGGTTCGCAAGCCCTGCATTTCGACGACATGGACAAGTTAAATCAAGCAATCAGCAGTCACATCGTGCCCGATGCCAGCATATTGGTCAAAGGATCGCGCTTCATGAAAATGGAACGTGTCGTACAACATCTCGCGGGTACCGCCGTGCCGGGAGGGCACTGACATGCTGCTCTGGCTTGCCAATCATTTTCAGGATCAGCTCGGCGCGCTGCGCGTCTTTAACTTCATCACCTTTCGTGCCGTATTTGCCACGCTCACAGCGTTGCTGATTGGCTTGATTGCCGGTCCGGCTGTCATTCGCATGCTGACCCGCTTAAAAGTCGGGCAAGCCGTGCGCACCGACGGCCCGCAAACGCATCTGATCAAATCGGGTACGCCCACCATGGGCGGCGCGCTGATTTTGATCGGCATCGGCGTCTCTACCCTTTTGTGGGGCGACTGGAGTAACCGTTTCATGTGGCCAGTGCTGATCGTCACACTGGGATTTGGCGCAATCGGCTGGGTCGACGACTACCGCAAGGTGGTCTTCAAAGACCCCAACGGCATGGCGTCGCGCGAAAAATATCTGTGGCAATCCCTGATTGGCTTAGTCACTGCACTCTACCTGGCCTTCTCGGTGTCAGGCGCCACTAACATGCAAGTGTGGGAGCTTTTTGTCGCCTGGGTGCAGTCCGGCTTTGCCATGGAGCTGCCACCCAAGGCGGACCTGATCGTGCCCTTCTTTAAGACCGTCAGCTACCCGTTGGGCGTGTGGGGCTTTATTGCGCTCACCTATTTCGTCATTGTCGGCACCAGCAATGCCGTCAACCTGACCGACGGGCTGGACGGCTTGGCCATCATGCCTACCGTGATGGTCGGCTCCGCCCTGGGCTTATTTGCGTACCTGGCCGGTAGCGCCACGTACGCAAAATATCTACTGATTCCGCATATACCGGGTGCGGGCGAGCTGATTATTTTTTGCGGTGCGATGGCAGGCGCGGGGCTGGCCTTCCTATGGTTTAACGCGTATCCGGCGCAAGTCTTCATGGGAGACGTCGGGGCCCTTGCGCTGGGCGGCGCCCTAGGCACGATTGCCGTCATTGTCCGCCAGGAGATTGTGCTCTTCATCATGGGTGGCGTGTTCGTCGTCGAGACTTTGTCGGTGATGCTGCAAGTTGCGTATTTCAAATACACCAAGATGCGAACCGGTGTGGGTCGCCGCGTCTTACTCATGGCGCCGTTGCATCACCACTTTGAGCAAAAAGGCTGGAAAGAAACCCAGGTCGTCGTGCGCTTCTGGATCATCACCATGATGCTCGTGCTGGTCGGGCTGTCTACTTTAAAACTGCGCTAACAGGCAAAGCAAGATGACCATGCTGTTAAAACATGTGCTGGTATTAGGCCTCGGTGAATCGGGTCTGGCCATGGCGCTCTGGCTTGCCCGCGCTGGCGCCCGGTTGCGTGTGGCCGATACCCGTGCCGCGCCAGATCGTCTTGCTGCCTTGCTGGCGGCGGTACCCGATGCCACCTTTATTGCTGGCGAATTTTTGCCCGCGCTGCTTGACGACATTGATATCGTCGCCGTCAGTCCAGGACTCTCACCCGCAGGCGAACTTGCTGCGATTTTGCCGGCTGCGCAAGAAAAAAACACGCCTGTCTGGGGTGAGATCGAGCTCTTCGCCCAGGCACTGGCAGCGCTGAAGGCCGAGCGGCAGTATCACCCGAAAATCCTTGCTATCACGGGCACGAACGGCAAGACCACGGTCACCAGCCTGACTGGACAACTGTGCGCCGCAGCCGGCTTGCGCGCGCAGGTAGCTGGCAATATCAGCCCGGCGGCATTAGACGGTTTGCGCACTGCGCTCGACACCGACAATCTGCCCGACTGCTGGGTGCTGGAGCTCTCCAGCTTTCAGTTGCATACGACCTTTAGTCTTCAGGCTGATGCGGCAACGGTATTGAATATTACGCAAGACCATCTTGACTGGCACGGCGACATGGCAGCCTATGCACAGGATAAGTCGCGTATTTTTGGTGAGCACACCGTGCGGGTGCTCAATCGGGAGGACGCGCTATGCATGCAAATGGCCAAGCCCGGCGCACCGCTTGTGACGTTTGGTACTACTGCGCCAACGGCGCCGGACGATCTCGGGCTTGTCACTGAAAATGGCATGCAGTGGCTGGCATTGGCGCAGGGCGGCGAAGAAGAACAGAAAAAGCGCCGGCAGGCTACAAGGATGGAGGTGGACGTTGTCATCAACCGCCTGATGCCGGCTGATGCCTTAAAAATACGTGGCCAGCACAATGCCAGTAACGCGCTGGCCGCGCTGGCCCTGTGCCGCGGCATCGGCTTGCCACTGGCACCTTTGCTCCACGCCGCGCGCCAGTATCAGGGCGAGCCGCACCGGGTTGAATGCGTGGCGACGATTGGCGGTGTTGAATATTTCGACGACAGCAAGGGCACCAACGTCGGCGCCACCGTTGCCGCTCTGGTCGGGCTGGGTTCGGCCCACGCTGGCCCGCGCGGGCATCTGGTGTTGATTGCTGGCGGCGACGGTAAAGGTCAGGACTTTGCACCATTGGCGGAGCCGGTTGCGCGCTATGCGCGTGCGGTCGTGTTGATTGGGCGTGACGCGCCGGCCATCCGTGCTGCCATCAGAGATGCAGGTGTGCAAATCGATGCGTGCGCAAGTCTGGCCGAGGCCGTACAGCATGCGGCCACGCTGGCGCAGCCGGGAGACGCCGTCTTGTTGTCGCCGGCCTGTGCCAGCTTCGACATGTTTGCCAACTATGTACAGCGCGCGCAGGTATTTAACG
>Ga0105050_10007726_pt1 | contig 12718 bp, 10 predicted proteins | sample FRY01_FD_78088 | JGI IMG/M metagenome (GOLD analysis project Ga0105050, IMG submission 78088) | Freshwater microbial communities from Lake Fryxell liftoff mats and glacier meltwater in Antarctica - FRY-01 | ecosystem: Environmental > Aquatic > Freshwater > Ice > Glacier meltwater ... | reverse complement strand
GGTCTGTTGCGCCGGTTGGAATGGCTGGCCTGTCGCTTGCCTGATCAACTGATCATCGACACAGCAGCCTATGCGGCCTGGTTTGCAGAAACCCACGGCGTCCCAGCGGCGCGCTTTCATCTGGTGCCCACCGGAGCAGATGATCGGATATTTTTTCCCGTGCCGCCTTCATCGAACAAATCGGGAAAATTTACCGTTCTCTACTACGGCACATTTATTCCTAACCACGGCGTGCGAACGATTGTTGAGGCAGCGGCCCTGTTGGCTGACGAGCCGGATATTTACTTTGTGCTGATCGGCGATGGGCCGGATCGATCGGCAGCGTTGGCCCTGGCTAGCGAGAAGAAGCTGGCAAATATCACGTTTCTTGGTTGGTTGGAACCAGAGGAATTGCGCCAGCACATTGCCGATGCAGACCTTTGCCTGGGGGTTTTCGGCGTGACGCCCCAATCGCTGATGACAGTGCAGAACAAAATCTATGAGTGCTTGGCGATGGGGAAACCAGTGGTGACGGGTGATGGGCCTGCTGTGGCCCAGGCGCTGACAGACGGCGAACATCTGTATCTGTGCCCCCGGGCCGATCCACAAGCCCTGAGTGACGCGATCTCTTTCCTCAAGGCAAATCCCGAACTGTGTAAGGCCCTGGAGCTGGCGGGTCATCGGAAATTTCTGGCCGATTTTTCTGTGTCAGAAATTGGACAGGTCTTTGTCGATGCGTTTGCCCGGCGAGAAATGGCTGGATAGCGTGCATTACTGAATACTGTAAGGAAGGTCTGGCCGATCATTATGCTTGAAAGCAAAACTATCCTGTCGATTTCCCCCTTTGTGACCAGACCCCTGCTCCACGGCTCGGTTACACGCATCTATAACATCAATCGCCACCTGGCCCAGAAAAATCGGATCCTTTTTGTTTATCGGGATGAAGGCCCAGATTCTGCCCCCGATTTCCCGGCCCGTCCTATCCCGAATGCACAACCCCGCATGAGTCAGATTTTTTCCCCATCCCTTATTCACCAGGTGAACCGGATTGCAAGGGAGCAGCCCATCGATCTCATTCTGGCGAATCATCTCTGGTCAGGCATCCATGCGGTTGCCCTTCGTTCACTGCTGCATGTGCCCCTTATCTTCGACAACCATAACGTTGAGTATCTCCGCTTCCAGAAGATGGCCAGCCGGGCTTGGCCTGTGGTCTGGCTTCTGGAGCGATTCGTAAGCCGCAGAGCCGATATTATGCAGTGCGTCTCCCCTGTGGACAAAGCCAGTTTGCAGAAGAGCATGGGAATCCCAGCCCAACGGATTCGGGTGATTGAGAATGGGGTTGACGTTGACGAGTTTATGAATGCGCAGATCGATACGGCTGACTTTCGCCGCGCATTGGGAGTAGAACCGTCCGGCGTTCTTATTTTGTTTTACGGTAGCCTGACATATAAACCCAACCACGACGCGGCACATATTTTGGTGGAAGAAATTGCCCCGCGCCTGGCCCGTATGGGTATCCACGGGGAGATTTTGATCATCGGCAATGGAGAATTATCTGTACCGCCGCAATCCAGGGAAGGTTCATTGAGATTTCGTCATCTGGGCTTTGTGCCCGATCTGCACGGGTATATTCGGAGCGCGGATGTGATTGCGGCCCCGTTGACAGCGGGCAGCGGGACACGGCTCAAAATCTTGGAGAGCATTGCCAGTGAACGCGCAGTTGTCACCACGAGCATCGGTGCAGAGGGTCTGAATTGGGCCGCGTGTGCGCCTTTCCTGACCGTGCGCGACGAGTGGGATAGTTTTGCGGAAGCCGTTTATACAGCTCTGAGCGGACCGGCTGGTCGGTTATCTGGTGACTTTGTCTCCACGTATGATTGGGGCAATATCGTGCAGAGAATCAGTCTATGAGCAAAAGTCTGCGTGCCCAGACATCAGCGAAAAAAGTCTTCAACCAAAGAGACGAATTGACAGTTAGCGTGATCATACCGACCTACAATTCGCCCTGGCTCGATCAAACTTTGGCTGGTATGCGTGCCCAAACGTATAATCCTTCACTGTTTGAGGTTTTAGTAGTTGGTCAAGATACGTATAATCAGGTTCAAGAAGATGTGCGCGTGCGCTTATTTTCCACCGAAAAGCCACAACCACCGGCGGTCGCACGCAATTGGGGGCTGTCGAGAGCGCAAGGGGATGTGGTCTGCTTTATTGACTCTGACTGTGTTCCGCAACCGAATTGGCTGGAAATACTGATGGCACGTTTTGCCGACCCCGCGGTGTCGGTGGTTGGCGGGGGGATTGACTTCCCCCAGAAGGGCTATTGGAGCCGCTGTGACGCCCTGGCCAGTGCATACGAACAGCTAAGTTTTCAGCCAGCCGGCACCCGGCGTCAATTGCCGTCGATGAATTTCAGTGCACGCCGGGCCGTTTTGTTGGACTTTGGCGGGTTCGACAAGAGCTACCCATACCCGTCGGGCGAAGATGCCGACCTGTGTATGAGACTCCGCCAGCAAGACTATACACTTCACTTTGAACCACAAGCACGCATCTCTCATTTGGGCTGGCGACGCACTCTGCCAGCGGTCTTAGGACACATTCAACGCTATGGGGAGTTTTCGCCCTGGATCAATCCAGAGCTGGAAGATGTGGTAAAGCCGCCATTTTTCTTCAAACATTGGTTCAGTATGGCCTGCGTAGCGCCATTTTTGGCGGGGTGGATCAGCCTGCGCATGTACTTGCGCCAACCACAACTCCTGAAGTTGTGGCACCTCTTGCCCGGTCTCTACCTGGTGCAGTTGGCTTGGTGCCGCGGTATCGTCCAGGCGCTTTACCAAAGGCAAAGGAAACAAATTCAGCAATGAAAGGTTTGTTCTTCCGTACAATCCATTTTTGGGGAGTCATGGCAGGCGTGCTTTTGTTAAACAGTTGCTTTGGCGCATCTGTCGCGCAGCAGCTTGGGCAAAGCCAATCTCTACTTGAAGAGTCCAAACCCGACCAGGCGCTGATCATACTCGGCCAGCTTATTGAAAGAGAGCCAGAAAGTGCCGAAGCCTATTATTGGCGAGGACGAGCGCACAAAGATTTGAGTGATCTGACCCGCGCACTGGCTGATTACAGCCAGGCAATTGCGTTGGACCCTCAGCAGTCGAGCTATCTTTTGGAACGGGGCCTGCTCTTTGCCAACGAGTCGAAACCGGAAGAAGCCATTGGGGATTGGACAAAAGCCATTGCCATAGACCCCAGCAACAGCAATCTTTTTTACAATCGCGGTCTGGCGTACATCACGCTGGATAAGCCCTTTGAGGCAATTGCGGATTGGTCTGCCGCGATTGAACTGGAGCCGGAGAATGCCGGGTTCTACTTCAACCGGGGCACAGCCTATCGCTATATCCAGCAATTCGAGCTGGCACTGGCCGATTTTAACCGGGCGATTGAACTGGTCTCTGACTATGCGAACGCCTATTACAACCGAGCGCTGACCCAGACATATTTGGGCCAGCCCAGAGAGGCCGTGAAGAATCTGCGCAAGTATTTGGCGCTGGAACCCAATGCCCCGGATCGGGAGGCTGTCGAAGCGGAGATGAACCGCTTGAACACTCTATTCCCACCGATTGGAAAACAGGACTGATCCCGACAAATTCAACCGGCCAGACATAATTAATCAATTTGAGTATAGTGTTGTTTATGAAAAGGTTAAGGTGAAAATGAATAAATCTGAGAAAACAGGTAGGCAAAAAGTCTGGATCATTGGTTTAGATGGTGCCACCTGGGCATTGATCGGCCCGTGGATTGCAGAGGGGCATCTACCCGTATTAGGCAGATTGCGCGCCCAGGGCTGTTTGGGGGAACTTGCCTCGACGATTCAGCCAATCACTGCGCCGGCGTGGAGTTCGTTTATGACCGGTATGTATCAGGGCAAACATGGCCTTTATGACTTTGTGCGCCGCCAGGCGGGCAGTTATAGCCTTGAGATGACCAATGCCTCTATGATCAGCGCGCCGACGCTTTTTGAGTATGCAAGCCAGGCTGGCTTGCGGGTTGCCACTCTGAATATGCCTATGACTTTTCCGCCACGCCCGGTCAACGGGGTGATGGTGAGTGGGCTTTTTGCCAATGTGGTCAGCCCGCTGATTACCTATCCGGCTGATTTTCATAAACAGATCAAAGAAATAGCGCCCAGCTATGTGATCAACCCGGATTATAAGCCACGGGCAACGGACGCCTTACAAGTTTATCTAGACGACTTGAAGCAGTCTTTGGAAGACCGCTATACCGTGGCGAACCATCTGCTTGATATGGAAGAATGGGATCTTTTCTCGCTTGTTTTCACCGTTACAGATCAGGTACAACACGCCTTCTGGCATTGTCTGCCTGGTGCCGATGTGCCAGCGGGCTACGAAGAGCACCCCGCACGCTTTCAAAATGCGATTCTGGACATCTACCGCCGGGTTGATGAACTGTTGGGGCGACTGCTGGAGCGGGCGGATGCGGAGACGACGGTTGTAATTATGTCTGATCACGGGGCCGGGCCGCTACATCGGTGGGTCCAGTTGAACAAGTGGCTTGCCCAGGAACATTTTTTGCAGTTTATTGATGACGGTGCCACCCTGGGAATCGGGCGGTCGTCTAAGCCGAAGCTGGTCAAGAATTTAGCCACGGCCTACAAACGCTATATCTCGCCGAAAATGCGTGAACGGATTCGTACCTGGCTGGATAAACGCTTTGATGGCCTGCGCGCGGCAGTCGAGTCCCAAATGTTTGTTTCGGGTGTGGACTGGGCAAAAACCCAGGCCTATTCGCTGGGGGCCTGTGGCAATATCTACATAAATCTCCAGGGGCGCGAGCCATCTGGCGTGGTTGCGCAGAGTGGATACGAGCCACTGCGCGATCAGATTATCGAGCGCCTGTATGAGCTGACGGATGGGGAGACAGGCCAGAAATTGGTGCGCGTGGCCCACCGCCGAGAAGATTTGTACCAGGGGCCTTATCTGGAAAACGCGCCGGATATTGTCATTGAGTGGGTAGATTATCGGTATTGGGGACGGGGTCGTTTTGACATCAATAGCCCGTCCGTCTTGGAAGCGCGCCACCATCACGACTTTTCTGAGCTGCCGGTGACAGGGACTCATCGACCGGAGGGAATATTTTTGATCTACGGCGCGAACATCCAGCAGGGAAAGGAGGTGACCGGCGCACGCATTGTAGATGTGGCACCCACCATTCTTTATCTCCTCAATCAGCCAATCCCGCGGGAGATGGATGGGCATCTGTTGGCGTCCGTTTTCCAACAGCCGCCCGACGAAGTTCAATATGTGGGGCAGGAAGCGGAAGCACAGAAGCAAGAATACCTTTATACGTCGGAAGACCAGAAGTATATTGAAGATCGTCTGAAAGATTTGGGGTATCTGTGATACAGCGGTCTGCCGTTAGGCGACTGGCCCAGAATACAGCCTGGAGCTTTGTCGCGAGCCTGTTGGCGCGAACGGCCAATGTGATACTCTTCATTGTTGTTTCTCGGTTGGCAGGGCCGGGCGAAGCAGGTATTCTGACCATCGGGTTTTCCTATCTTGCCATCACTGGGCGTTTTGCGGCGTGGGGCCTTGATCAGATTTTGATCCGGGATGTTGCCAAAGATACTTCGCAAGCGGGACGCTACTTTGTCAATTTGGGGTTATTGCGCCTGTTGCTGGCATCCGTCAGCACTTTCGTCCTCGGCACAATTTTGGGCTTCGGCCCCTATTCCGTCGAAGTCACCCATATGATATGGCTACTGCTCTTCAACGTCTGGCCAGAGGGAATTGTCGATCTGAGCGAGGCGATTTTTATTGCCCATGAGCGTATGTCATACGTTGCCATTTTTGGGGCCATTACAGGGATCGGCAAACTGGTATTCGGGCTGCTTGCCCTGTTTGGCGGTTACGGTTTGACAGGGGTTCTGTGGGCCATATTGTTAGCAAACGTTCTGGCAATGCTGGTATCGGTTGTGATGGCGGTTGGGACGTTTGGCCTTCACCGCAGTTCTCTCGATATCTCCTTCTGCAAAGAGCAGTTGAAAATAGCCGCACCCTTCGTATTAATTGCCGGGAGCTACATCCTGGATAATCAAGCGGATACGATTGCTCTCTCCTTCCAACTGTCGAAAGATGCGCTCGGCTGGTATGGTGCCGCTTCGGCCCTGATTGTCGGTATTTCGTTGCTACCCCAAGCCTATCGAGATGCTGTCTTCCCCACTTTAAGTCGAGCCTTTGTTGCGGGGTTTAAAACGTTAGAATATGTGTACCAGCGCTCTATGAAGTATATGTTGATTGCTGCTTTGCCCGTCACATTCGGCCTGATGCTGATAGCACAACCCATTCTGGTGTTGATCTACGGTGAACGTTTTTCGGCTGCTACGCCGGCTCTGCAAGTTTTGTCAATTGCGGCGGGTATGCAATTTGTTATGATTTTGCAGAACCGGTTATTGGTGATTGCGAATCAACAGCGCTTACTCTCCGTCTATATCCTGCTCGGCTTCATCATTAATGTGCTGGGCAATTTTCTGTTCGTCCCCTATTTGGGAATTGGTGGCGCGGCGATTGCGAGGGTCTGTTCGAATCTCTTCGTCTATGCCCTCTCGTACCGGCTGATCAACCGTGTGGTCCACCCGTTTCATTTGGGCACTATTTGGGTTCGACCTCTAATAGCTGTTATAGTCATGGCTGGTGTTGTCTGGCTGGCTTCCGGTTGGATGGTCATAGTGAGGATGATTCTGGGGACTGTAGCCTATGGAGTTGTACTCCTTGCACTGGGAACTTTTTCTCGAGAGGAGTTGCTGGCTTGGTCACATATTCTGCGCGGGAAAAAGAACGAAGAGGGAATTACATTGTGACAGAAAAAAGGACACCGCCCCACCGAGTCATGGTCATCGGCCTGGATTGCGGCACATTTGATATCATTAAACCCTGGATTGCGGAAGGGCATCTCCCCAATCTAGCGCGTTTGCTGCACGCAGGGAGCCACGGCATCCTGAATTCCACGGTCCCGACAATCTCGCCGGCGGCCTGGACTTCGTTTATGACAGGCAAGAACCCAGGGAAACACGGCGTATTTGATTTCTTTCAACGCAAGAAGGATGGCTACGACGTATTTATTGTTCGCAACAATCTGCCCGCCCTCGGCACAATTTTTCGCTACTTAAGCGAGGCTGGCTATCGTGTGGGTGTCTTCAATGTGCCCATGACCTACCCCCCCGAAGAGGTGAATGGTTTTATGGTTTCTGGATTGGGCGCGCCAGACAACCATCGTTATACCTACCCGTCCGCTCTAGTCGAACAGCTCAAAGCGCAAAATTACACTATCAATAATCCCCCTTTCACGCCCGAAACAGCGGAAGAGTTTTACGATCAGTTAGTAGACAACACGAGGATTCGTGCCGAAGCGATGCTGCGGTTGTTGCATCAAGAACCGTGGGACTTCTTTATGGCAGTCTTTCGGGATATTGACACCATTGAAGCCTTCTACTGGCACTATATGGACCCAACCCATCCCTTGTATAATCCAAAAGCCAGCGACAAACTCAAGAATGCCATCCTGAACTATCATATACAGATTGATGGGATTATCGGAGAAATGCTGGATGCATTTGGAGAAGGCATTACTTTTGTGATTTCTGATCATGGCGGTGGTCCGCTGCACAAGGAAGTATATGTTAATAATTGGCTGGCGCAAGAGGGATTTCTCACCACTAAGCAAGGGCGAGAGGCAAAAGATACATTTCTGCAATCATTGCGCCGGATTGGCATCACCCGTGAATCCATCACCAAAGCGATTGGATGGTCAGCAGTCGATTGGCTAAAATCTCGCCTGCCTTTATCCATGCGAACCTGGGTGCCCTGGGAGAATCCAAACCTTGTGGAGATGGTCGATTGGCCGCGCACCAAAGCCTATAGCTTTGGTCATATCGGGCAAATCTTCATCAACCTGCAGGGACGTGAACCCCAGGGGGTGGTTGCGCCCGGCATAGAATACCAGCAAGTGGTGGGGGAGATTGTCAAACGTCTGCGGCAGTTGAAAGACCCCGAAACCGGTGAACCAGCAGTGACCAAAATATACCTGCGCGATGAACTCTACCACGGCCCATATATCGAATCTGCCCCCGACATTAATGTCATCTTTCAGGATATGCGCTATCTGGTTCACATTGGAACGGAATTTGCCCACACCGATATTTTTGGCCCTTCGGTCAATTTCGAGACTGGCACGCATCGCATTGACGGCATGTTACTCGCCCACGGCCAGCCGATCCGCCCCCAACAGGAAAACAGGCAGCCGTATGAATTGGTTGACCTTGCCCCCACCATCTATTACCTGATGGGGCTACCGATCCCTGTCGATATGGATGGCAATGTTATTGAGGAAATACTTAAAGAGAGTTTCCTTTCATCTCACAAGATGACTGAAACAGAGCCATTCTCGAAAGAAGGAGAGCTAACGCCGTGGAACGAGAGCGAAGAGCAAGAAGTCGCACAACGTCTACGCGATTTGGGCTATCTCTAATCAATCGCCAGTGAAGGGAAGGTACAAACTGTGTTGCCCCAGACGAACGCCAATCCCGACACTGATAGCGCTGTTAAAAGTGCGGAGCAGATATGGTGGGACAAGTACGGAGCGGTGAATGAGTCAATATGGCAGTACAATCCCTATCTGTTTCGTCTGATCCGAGAGCCTTACCTGAATGAAATGTATACCTTCCTGTACAAACCTCACGGCAGGCTGTTGGATTTTGGCTGTGGCAACGGCTGGGTAAGTCGGCCTTTTGCAGAGCAGGCTATGGATGTCGTCGGCATCGATCTATCGGGTGAACAGATTGCCCGTGCCACCCAATATGCCGCCGAACAAGGAATCACAGCCCGTTATGTGCAAGGTGATCTCGATGTGGTGACAAAGGAAGCTCCCTTTGACAGTGTAATTATCCATTCGCTGCTGCATCACATACCCAATACCCAAAAATGTGATCTCCTCAGCGCCATCGAACAGTCATTACGCGTTGGCGGGCGGCTCTTTCTCTATGAACCTATGGCAACAGACCCCAATCGCCCCTGGTGGAGTGCGGCATTCGACAAAGTGATGTTAGCCATTTTTCGCCTTTTGGAACATTTGGCTCTCCTCTTTGGCCTGTTCGAGCCAAGCTATGCAGAATTAAAGAAGACGGGTTGGCAGATGGTAAGCCCGTCCGAAAAACCACTCCTTCACGACGATCTACTGCACCTGTTGCCAGAATCCCTGCATCTGATCAGTGTGTGCTACTGGCATGGATATGCCATCAAGTATGCCAATTACTGTATGGCCCTACAGATGCATTGGCAAAAGAAATTTCAGTACGCAGCGCCACTCTTTTGTTATCTGGACGACATTGTCCTTCATTCAAACCTGCGGGACACAACAAAAGTCTGGCCGATGGCGTCATTTTTGCTCGAAAGGGCATCCTAAATCGATACCTCGAATGGGGTATTGAGCCAAAATACCTCCTGTGGCGTATTGTATTTTCATATTGTAGCCCTTATTATCATACCCGTGTTCATGTAGTCTATTTCAATAGTTCCTAGTACACCGCGGTCTAAATAACTGGGCAGATAGGGGCGCTCCTACCTCTGGGAGAAACCGCCTGATTATCTGCGCCGGGGTGTACTAGGTTCAGTAAAAAGGAGAAGTTTCATGCTCAAGAATCGACGGTTGGTTGGAAGCCTTGCGGCAACTGTAGCCATCATTGCGCTGATGGTTACTTTTTCCAGCATAATGTTTGCAGAAGCGCCTGGTAGTGGTTGGTGGACTTCATTTACTCTGCAGAACCCCAGCAATACGGCGACAGTAAGTGTGGGTGTCATTGATGCCAAGATACAGCAGGATGGCAACACCGCTTTGGATACAGCTAGCAGCGGCACTTGCCCAATCCTCCCTGGGCGCTCGGTTATCTTCAACCCAGGCCAAACCCCCAACTACAAAGCGGATGGCTCTGGCGGCACCCGCATTGGTATCGGGCCCAAATGTGAATCTGGTCAACTCGGCGCTGGTTTCCAGGGCAGTGTGGTGATATCGTCGGATGGACCATTGGCAGCCGTAGTCAGCATCGGCAACAACGAGAATGGCAGTGTTGGCGTTGCTGGCGGTAAAGCATCGGCCTTCTACCAGGGCATTTCGGTTACGGATAAGTCACTGAATTTCCCTGTTGCCAAGAACAACTTCTTCAATCAGACAACCACTTATGCTGTCCAAGCTGTGACCGATGCCAGCGTGACAGTTCAATTTTCGAACAACGTCGCCTGTAAAATTGGCCCGCTGGACATCAACGCAGGTCGCTCGCGAACCATCACGATGCCCACCTGTCTTACAGGCGATGCGGCGTATGCAGCCTCAGCGACTTCGACCACCGGCAATATCGTGGGGACGATTATGGAGCACCCCCATTCGGAAAGCCCTGCTTCTTTTGCTCTTTCCACTCGAGCTTTCACCGGGCAGGATGCAGATACCGTTCTCTATGCACCTATCCTCAAGAACAGCTTCTTCGGTGGTTCAACCGGTCTTGCCGTCCAGAATGTCGGACCGGGATCGGCGACAGTTGTTGTGGACTTCACCATCACAGCCTCAGAGCCTTCCCAAACCGCGTGTAGTGCATCGAGCAGCGTAGCGGTTGTCCTGGCAAACCCTGGGAACAGCGCCATTTTTGGCGGTAGCGCAGACAAGAATCTGCCGGCGGGCTTTGCGAACGGCTGTTTTGGTGCTGGCAAAATCCGTGTTACTGCAGGTACAGGCAAAATTGTAGCAACAGTCAACGAAACCAGCGGTCAGGGCAAAGCGGTTTACTCTGCATCCCCGGCTTCGGGTGCCAGCAATACAGTGGCCGTTCCATTGGTGAAGGAAGACTTCTTTGGTGGACGTACCGCTGTCACCGTGCAGGCTGTTGGCGCAAGCACCGAGGACACGGCCATTGTTGCTAAATACACCAATTCTGGCGCATGTTCTGCAGGTTGTAGCGTTACTCCCAATAACGGCGGGGCAGGAGCGACTACGATCAAAGGTGGTCAGGCCAATAACTTCCGTCGCCTGAACAATTTTTCCAGCCAATACGGTGGCACATTGCCCGCGATTGGAACCAACAATTCGGTTATCTTCACGAGTACAGGTCTGCCCATCGTGGCAATTGCACAGGAAAGTGCTATGGTTGCCGGTACGTTGGATGTGAAGAACTACGAAGGCTTCAAGCAATAAGTATGTTTGCTGCACTATATCGAGCCTGCGTATTAATGTAAAAGCGAAATAAGGGAGGGATATCGCAAATACCCCTCCCTTATTAGCATCCTACAGCAGTTTTGCTGATTATGATTGGGAAAGATTAATGCGTATGAAACAGTTTGTACGAATTCTGTTGTGGATGTTTCTGCTTTCCATCCTACTCGTTGGATGTAATAGCGATGAATCATCCACAAGAGATATCAGTCCACTTACAGATAGCCCGCTCGTCAGTACCATACCAACCACCACTCCAGAACCCAGACTGGTCAGAGGTCCTGATTTTCGCATCGAGCAACCAGTGGCAGGGGATACAGTTGTCATAGGTACCGGCCCTGCCAACATAAAAATTAATATCGTGGATGTAAGTTGGGGCGGTGCCGTTATAGGCGCAGGTACTATTAACCCCGATGGCACATTTACTATTGATGTCACTCCCATTGAGGGCGGCAACCGCGTGGGGGTAATGCTGGCAGATTTGAATGACAGTGGCTACACCAATGAAGATTTTCGTAACAACGAAAATTATCAAGACTTGCCTATGGTAGGGTTGCTGGTCTATTATGTGGATGTGCTGACAAAATAGCCTATCCGGTAATGGGTTGGCCTTTTGGCTTCACATACGACGCGGACATTAACCTTTGAAATTCTCTCTTAACCCATTCCGGCAAACAGGGCCAAGAAAAAAAGCCCCAATCGTCGTTGTATCGGGGTTGCCCCGTTCCGGCACTTCGCTTATGATGAAGATGCTGGAAGCGGGCGGCATTCCGGTTTTGACCGACAGTCTCCGGCAAGCGGATATCGACAACCCTGAAGGCTATTACGAATTAGAGAGTGTCAAAGCGTTGGGTAAAGGAGAGGTGAATTGGCTAAACGACGCCGAGGGACATGCGATCAAGATAATCTCGGCGTTGCTCGTTCACTTGCCTGTGGAATACACATATCGAGTCATTTTCATGCAGCGGGATATGCAAGAGATTATTGAATCTCAACGCCGAATGCTCATACGCAGGGATGTGCCCCCCAACGCAGACGACGACTCTCACTTACCTGCACTCTACGCCAAGCATTTGGCAAAGGTGAGCCGATGGGTAAGCGAGCAACCCAACTTCACAGCGCATACAGTGGACTACAATTCCTTGGTCAAGGGAGATTCGCCCGCAGCCATCCAAAAAATCATCGACTTTTTGCAAAGGCCGATGGATATGACAAAAATGCAGCAGGCGATTACCCCCTCACTGTACCGCAATCGTTCATAACAGAGCAGGTTACGCTTCCACCCCGCCACTCTTCCTACGGCATCCCCACATCCACCGAAATGCGGTCGATGTAATTGTTCGCCACCCCCACAAACTCGTGGATCAGCCCGCCCCACCAGAAATTCGTCCCCACGGGTGGGCGCTCGTCCATCACAATACAACCGCTGACCCGCCCGGCCTTGCCCGGCAGCAGATACCACTGCTCCACCCCGTCG
>Ga0105050_10007725_pt1 | contig 12718 bp, 13 predicted proteins | sample FRY01_FD_78088 | JGI IMG/M metagenome (GOLD analysis project Ga0105050, IMG submission 78088) | Freshwater microbial communities from Lake Fryxell liftoff mats and glacier meltwater in Antarctica - FRY-01 | ecosystem: Environmental > Aquatic > Freshwater > Ice > Glacier meltwater ... | reverse complement strand
TCTTCCAGTATGTAGGGAGTTTTTAGCAAGCCATCAATGTGCATACCGCTATGCTGCATGATACGAGACAACCAGTTAAAGCCCTCCGCAGGGTCTATGCCTTCGCTTTGTATCATCTCTATGAGCGCGAAGACCTTGGGCATGTGTATGTCTAGGTCACCTAGATGATCATCGTTAGGGCTGAATACAACTTCCTCAGTCCACCGGAACATCATATTCTCTACCGCTGCCATCTTAGTTTTGTCCAAGCTGTCTGTTTTTTGTTGCAGGGGATGCAAAGCGTTGATGTCCTTGCGACTAAAGCCTCTGGCTAGAGCCAACATGCGATTAAGCTTGAGCCGCCGGTAAGGAGTCGTGGCTATTTGTAACTGCTCAGTAATAGCGCCAGAGTCAGTGTTTACTGGCTCTAGCTTAACCATGCTAACCTTTTTAAGCGCTTTCAGCAATTTGGCCTCTGTGTCGATGCCATAGTTAGAGGTGTGTTCCAGCATCATGTCTATGATGCTTTTAAAGCCAGCCTCAATAGGAGGATCATACTTAGTCACCCCCTTGTAAGACAGCTTATCCACTAAGTTACTGATGATGCCAGTCAGCACATCTGAGTAACACTTTAGTTTGACGGCTATTTTACTGCCCTCAATGCGCCTAACTTCTGCTGACTTAGCATCTACCTCTGCTGTGACTGGACGGCTACTCAATCTACCGGACAGGCTGGGGTCAAAGTGCTGCGACTCACGGAGGTAATGCTCCTCATCTGTGCCTATGCTGACTAGCTGCGCACTAAGATCGAACTTGGGCTGCTCAGCAGTAAAGTCGTAACCCTCTCCCAGTATGACAAAGCCGTGACTGGGCATGATCTTGGGTCCGGCATCTCCCGTGCCTATGGAGTTCTTACGCAAGAAAGGAGCGCCACTGAGCAGGGCTTTGTTTTCGATGCTGTTCTTCTTGCGGTTGAAGCGCATGCTGTCTTCTACTGCTAGTCGCGCGAGCCCGCGCATTTCATGTATGTAGCCATTAGTGGTAAAGCCACTGTCGAACACTATGCTCATAATGGAGCGCATGTCTGTGACTTTGGTAGTGCGCTGAAACAATAAATGAGCAGGCACTATGGCTGTATTATTTTTGTGCGCACTGGCACCGTATGCTTTGACGGGCACCTGCCCGCTGACATCTCCTTTCCAACCGTTACCATAAGCTAGGACCGTCTTGGTTAGCTCTCCTGCTCGCTCAATGTTATAGATGGTGGCAATGTGAACAGAGGAAGTATTGTTGAGGACCGTGCCGTGGTGCGCCGCAAAGTCTGGCAGGATGTGCTCAAACTTATTACAAACCGTGTTGGCTTTGTCCTTGGACAGCGCCTCTGCATTGTAAGCCCAATAAATACATTCCTCCAAGCCTTCCATGATCCAGTCATTGTCATGCTGATGATAGGGTTGTCCGCCGCCGTAGTGACTTATTGATAAGTTGGCTCCTTGCATTTCGTGCCATTTTCTCCATAGCTCGTCTGCGTCTATGGTGTCTAGCGTGCAAAAGGAACTAATGTTATCTGCTTTCGTCTTCTTAGGAAAGCCTATGGACCTAATGTGCTGAGGCACACCCAGCCAGTCCTTGTCTGCATCATTGATAATGCAGCACCAACCCCAAGTAGTTGCGTTGTATTCCACTGTATTTAGAAAGCCAATCAATCTCTTTTCATTATCAATGGCATTGATCAGACTGGCCTCTAAACATATAGACACGGCATCTTGCACCTCATCGTTGGTCATCCAGGCATAGTCCTCGTCCAGCAGCTCTTTGTCCGTTGGTTTGTGAAACTCTAGATCCATCATGCTAATAGCATTTAAGACAGTATCGCAGTTCTCCGCTGTGGTTTTTTCTAGTTTACTTCTGGCTTTGCCATAGTTCCAGTTGTTAGCCCACAGTCTACCTGCCTGCTTGAGCTCTTCTTGTGGCACGGGTCGCTTGCCATCTATGTGTTCCTCCATTAACTTGATGGTAGACCACATGGTGCCATGCACCTCATAGATTTTATCCACATACTCTATGGCTGTGGACGGCGCGTTGATGAGTTGTTCTGGCCACTCAAAGCCTGCTAGTAAATTATCGTAGTATTGCATGATGTTTTTTAAGCTTGCCAGTTTCTGCCATTAGGCTTAGCCCAGCAGTTGTCTGGTCTGAGGTTAGCGTCTTCTTTGTCTAAAAAGTTTTTACTTTTACTGAGGCACAGGTTGAGGCAAGAGCAAGAGCATACACCGCAATAAAACTCAGTCAGGGAAGCGGTCTTAACTGGTCGCAAGTGTATGGCTATAATCTTAGGCACTAGGAAGTTCCTGCCGTAACTCACTGCTAAGTTGCGTGCAAATTTAGCCAAGCCTCTTTTAGCACAAGAGGTGCAAGCTTCCTTAGTGTCACTAATTAGCTTGCACCTGCCGCAAATATCTGCACGTCTTTGTAACTCAGCCTGCTCTACTACATCTCCTTTGATGATGTCCACCAAAGCTCTGCCCCCGCGCATGACGCTTTGCAGAGTTAACTTGTCAGTCCTGGTCTTAGCTACTGGCTGACTGGCTAGGGACGGCTTAGCTATTACATGTCTAGCCGTGACCTCCTTGGTGACAGACTGCACATCTCTAGGTGATAATATCTTACGAGCCCTCAAGCTAACAACCTTCTCAATCAGTTGCCCTAAAGAGCTGGCTGACAAGGTAATTACTACGGGCTTGCCTAGCGGGCTAATGTATAGTTGCTTGTATGTGTATGTTTGCATTTTTTTACCATCCTTCCGGTATGTCTTCGTAAGTCTCTACATAAACGTATGTCTTTTTCGGCATAGCTACAGGCTTAAGTAAGCATTCTTTTTCAGCTAGGGCAAGTTCTTTTTCATAATCTTGATCTGCTGTTTGTCCTAGGTCTTTTTTGTAACCCCTGTAGCTACCTTTGTAGAGGCCAGGTATCATGCCTCTATAGACAGAAGCAAATACACACGCTTGAAAAATAGTGTCTAATATGTCAGGACTAAAGCCATGGGCCTTGGTAAAGCCAGTGGAGCCGCTTTTGCTATGCTTGGGCTCTAAGGCCAGTAGCTCGCCTAAGTCCTTTTGCTGCACCTGTATGAACTTCCTCAGGCATAGCTCCTCTTCGTAAGACCTGGATGAATTGTGCTCATCTATGTAGTTTTCATGTAGGCCGCTAATTTGTCCGCACAATAAATAGTTCTGAGCTAGCAAGCCGCCCATGCTGATGTAGTTAGTGACCTCTTGGTGGGCTCGCTTTTGTGTGTCGGCATGAACTACTACATCTCGCAACACCTGTTTGGTCCGCTTATCTGCCCTCCTGCCGTCCGGCGGCGCTTGGTTGTAGACCATGGGCCGGACTAGAAAGCCATTGTCCTTAAACTTTTCTACCAAACCAGTAATGTTGGTCCAGTCTAAAATAGCATTACCGCTGGCGACTCCCCATCTTTTGGCGTGGTCCGTGACTTCCGCCACCGCCAGTTTCAGGTATTCATCTGCATTGTCAATTTTCTTAATTGCTAGGCTGCGATAAAAGTGGAGCTTCCACCTTTTAGTGGTGTTATCTACCCCGTCAGCAAAGTGGGTAAGTATGTTACGGTCTACGCTAGTAGGCGCAGAATCAAAGGACCAGCAATGAGTTACTGGATAATTTAAGTCCCAGTTAGGATCTTTTTCCATGGCACCCATCTCTCTTAGGTTGGTCATGTTGAAAATAGAATCAAACTCCAAGACCTTTTCTCGCCAGCCTAGCCAGAGCCTGCGATAAGCGTTCGTGCGCTGGGAGCTAATTGTGGGGTATGTTTGATTTTTCTTTTTCTTGGTAGGCAGGTAAGGCCAACGCTTAGCACCCTCTCCCTCGTAAGCAGGGCTGAGATCGTTGTTGTAGTGTATGGCTGCTGACCTGATGCCCAGCATGTTAACGCATTCATAGGTGTGGGTCTCATTGGTAACCGTGTCCCAGCCTCCTACAGGTCGCACGTTCTTGCCTAGGGAATCATTATTTAAATCGAAGTTGCCAGACGCTGTGATCCAGCCATATTTACAGTTCTGCAAGAAGTTAGGACTTGCTTCTATGGGGGCTTCTGGCGTAGCCTGTAGCTCATCAATGTGGTAAATGCCTAGCGGGTGCCCGTGAGAGCCGGTGATCTTATCCACTGCTACGTTATCACTACGACGAGGTATCAAGATGCCCTTGATGCTAGAACCCCCTTTGCGATCATGTGGCCTAGTAATGGTGTAGTCGCCTACCTTAATGCCTCTGCCTGCATACAGGCTGATGTTTTTGGTAGTTGCTTGATAGATGCGTTGCAAGTAAGGCCAGGGGCTTTCCTTCATCTTGTCCTCAGAGACTGTAGAGAAGCGACACCTAGCTCCGCGTTGAGTGTCTACGAAGTGGTCCCAGCCCACGCACATAAAAGCCAGGGCTCTGTGGGTCTTGCCTTGTCCAGAACCACCAAAGGCAAAGACATATTGGTAGTCACAAACAGCCTGCATGAAGTCCTCTCCCCAGGGGTCTCGCACGAAGTCACCCTTTTCCTCTCCGTCGCTAGTTATTCTAGTGGGCCAACGTAGGCTACAAGCGTGCCAAAAGTGCTCTTGACGGTCGAAACCAGTGCCATATTGCTCTACAAACGCTAACTTATCAGTAAGTTGCATCAAAAGTTCAGGCTCAGTGGCACTTTTGATGCGAGCTCTCAGCATGGCTGCTTGACCTTTGACCAGTTTTTTGTAATTTAAGAAGATATGCACCTCTAAATCGTATTGAAACCTGTATGGATTAGGCTCAAAGCTAGCCGACAGCGGCTGGAGCAAGTGTTTTTCTTGTGCATAGAACTTCTTTTGGTCCCTGACTAGCACATCTAGCCCATACGTATAGATAGTATCCAAGCCAGCTATGGCAGCTTGCTGGAACTTAGCTTTGCGCTCTTTACGTATGGCTTCGATGTTCATAAAGCAAATAAGGCGTTGCGGCCAGTGCTGCAGATAGCCTCTAAGTTAAAAGGAGCCTGGGTTAGGTCGTAGGGCTGGCCTACGTAGCTGGGCGCCTGCTGGCGGCTGTCGTTATTAGACAGGCTGTAGGCGCTGGCTATTAAGAACTTGGCTCCGGTGGCTCGGAAATTAACTAGCGCCTGGGCAATCATACTGTTGGGCAGGTGTATGAAGACTAATCTGCTGAGGATAATGTCACAAGGTCGCATAACCCTAGTGCAAATATCAAAGTTAGGCTCAAATTGCAAGCTGTCGCAATTTTCATGCAGCTCCCTAGCGTTCAATTCATAACCACGGTAGTCTACAAAGTGCTCAAAGAAAGCATAATGGTTGCGCAGCCAGAACAAGTCCCCGCAACCTGCCTCATTGATGACGGGCTTGCCCGTAGCCGCCAAGGCGATTAAGAACATGAACTCATTGGCGTCTAAATTGATATACTCATCTAGGCTACCTCCGCCGCAGACCCCTGGCCCGTGCTGCCAACCAGACTTAAAATTATCGTGACTCATAAATTTAATAACCCTTCTTGTTCGATTCTGTCCCACTTAACAAACTCTACTTGCAGCCTAGCTAACAGCCCTGGGCTAAGTAATTGGACGCAGTGCGCCCAGCCTAAGTTGTTGCTAGCGTTCATGCGGCGGGGCTGACTTATTGATAAGTTGAAATTGTCCAGAGCCAGTTGGGCCATGCCTGCGGAGGTGGCTGCATACCATTTTATATCTTGGTAGTAACTAGGCAGCGTCCACTCTTGCAGATAAGGCTCTGTCAGCATGGCCTCGAAGAAGTCTGTTATAGTGCGGGCCTGCGCTATGTGACCCTGCATCCAGCTGCGGCCATGCTTGTTAATGGCATCTAGGTTCCAATAGTAAAAACTAGCCATGCGGTCTTGGATGGGCCGGTATAAACCTAGGAACTTCCAGTCAAAGTATTTGAACAAGTCCACGCTTTGCTCACTCCAATTTTGACCATGATTATGCACTATGAACCTATTGCCATGCTGGTATTTAAAACGCTCTACTGCTATGTCCTTTAGTTCAGCTTCTGTCCAGTCGGTAGACCTGATAGCACGGCTGTTCAAGACCTGATATTGCACCTTGGCAGCCACCTGCTTGTGTATAATCTCCATCATCTCTGAGCCGGCTGCTTTGGAGGCGTGGTAAAACGCTATTCTCGGATGAGTGCCGTAAGAGTGCTTAAGCATGAAATATCTGTTATTAGCGGCGTCGTGCAAGGGCGTAGCTTGTGTGTGCGGGCCTGTAATGTGAGTATGAAAAAAGGCTGGCACCCGTAGGCTATATTTAACGTCCTCCTGGTTGCGCCAAGCTCCCCAATTCCAATCACTAGGAAAGAGATCCACTACGTAAAGGTCATCAAACTGCTCTAGCAGCTTTTGTTCGTAGAACTCTCCTACGCCAGCCTCATATAGTTCGCGCCATTTGTCAGCTATGGCTAAATCATCAGTCAGCAGCAAGCCAGCATTGTAGCGACCGTGGAAGTCCGGCACATTGTTGTGCATGAGAGGACCTCTGTGCGTAGACATCACTACGTCAGCGTGCCAGTTGGTTTTAGGTAAGCTTCTGCAGAAGATAAAATCAGAGTCACACTGTAGAACTCCGCACTGGAAGTGCTTGAGGGCTCGTTGAAAGTTTTCCAACTTAAGGCCGATCCAGCTTTTAGACCAGCGCTGCCCGTGATCTATGGACTTGCCAGAGCTGTGTCGCACATGATCTTTTTCCAGTAAAGTCCAAACAACGTCCTCCGGTCCCAGCAGGTCTTGTATGCGTGCGCGCCCCTCGGGATCAGTGGCTATGTGCAGAGGCCACTCAGGATGCAGAAATTTTACCTGCTCTACAAAAGGTCTGAGCTGTGGCAGTAGCCTGCCTCCGCACGTTACGCTAATGGCCTCTATGCAAAGCGGTAACTTTCTAATAAGTTGCCGCTTCTTCATTAACCAGCCATCGCGCAATTTGAGCTTGCGTGCTCCTGCCTGAGCTAAAACTTCTCTGATGTTGGTGGCCATGGGGACACTATAACTCGCATAAAAATAATGTCAAATAGTATTTGACATTCAATTGTAATGTGTTACAATGTATAAATTAAATGAAGTTATGTCACCGCCCAGCCCCATACAATCTAAGGTTTACGACTTTATAATAAGTCACTACCACCACCATCAAACTCTACCCAATAAAAGTGAGATACGCTACGGCCTAGAATTTAATAACTACAACAGTGTGGTAGTGGCCCTAGACGGCCTGCTTAAAAAAGGCTGGCTAGAACCCTCCTACACCTCAGTCGGCTATTTAGTAACAGCTCTTAAAAAACAACATGAAAGTAATATCTTTGCACCGACCGCAAGACGAGCTAGACCAACCAGCTAAAAAATGGAAGGGCACCATACGGCGCTTGGGTGCCCGCACCATCAAGCTGACACCGGAGGAACAGGCTATTATGTTAGACGCTTGCGTTAAGTTGCCGGGCATACCTGACCGCATAGCCAATATTAGGTTGCGCATACCCCGCTTCTTGGGCACTGACCGATACTTAAAGGATTTACTAAACTCGCATTATAGCCCCATAGCCAGACAAATGAGAAACGACTTATTGAAACAAGCCATAGAAGAAACACAGGCTGCTACCATAGCGACCAGCATAGACATCTTGGCTGACCAGCAGGCTCAGGTAGAAATACTCAGAGAGGAATTGAAGCGCAACCAAGAAGCTTTGCGTGCGCAGGAGGTAGGCAGCAAGGGCTACATGACCGTGTTGGATAGCCTCACCAAACTAAAGCAACTTATTGATAAGTTAAGCGGGCTGGCTAGAGCGCAAGGCCAAGTAGAGAAAGCAGAGGATGCTACTATCGGCCTCAATATCTGGCGCAAGAAAAGAGAGATAGATGCTGAATTTTTAGACAAGAACCTCGGCGGCGGCTTAGTAGAAGCCAAGGATGCCGTCACCCAACACACCAACCTAGACGAAGACCTGTTAACATGAAAGTAGCTATTATATACCACAACGAAGATTTAGACGGGCGCATGTCCGGCTTGCTGCTGAGTCATGCTATGACTTTTCAAAACCATCACTGGGACTTGTTCGGCAAAACAAATGCGGATAAATTTGTAGACTTGGCAGAACTGTTAACTTACGACCAAGTAATAGTGACTGACTATAGCTTATTTACTCATGACATGCGGACCCTGCACCAACAGGAGAAGCTAATTTGGTTTGATCACCATCAACATAGTATTAAGGTCGGCGGGGACTTAGGCTATGGCTCTTGCCCTGGACGTAGAGACACGCGCATGTCCGCAACCGCGCTCGTCTACATGCACATGGAACACAGCTTGGCAGGCATAGAGCAACTAGGCATGAAGCGGCTAATTGATTTAGTGAATACGTATGACATGTGGCTACAGACTGATGGTTTTGCTAAAGCTGTAGCGCTGAACTATTTCCTCATGACTATGAATATGTCAGAACTGAGCTATTGGCTGGCTGAGGCTTTGGAGGCAGACCTGTCTGCGTCCCTGCTGGCAGGCATTAATGTGGGCAAATACATACGCAAGTCTAAGGAGGCTTACCACGACGTAGCCCCTGCACACGGTGGTCACTTAGGCGGGTATCCTGTGGTAGCTTACAATTACATTAACTCTCTGTCTGCTGAGCTAGTGCCTGCTGGGGCCATCTGTCTAATGTATGTCATAAAAGACAAAGATACAGTAAAGGTGAGCCTACGCAGCAAGTCTGACATAGATGTAGCTCACTTGGCCAAACAATATGGCGGCGGAGGTCACCCTCAAGCTGCTGGCTTCACTTGCAACTTCCAGACCCTAGAAACATTTCTATGAACAGTTTATTAATTTATTTAGCGGGCATAGCAGACCAAGTTAGGTTTATGCTACATGCCTTAACCATAACAGCTGCCGTGGCGGCCCTAGTAATGACCATCAGCTATGTCATTGGCGCTGAGCTAAGCAGCGATGCAGAAAATAAAAAACTGAGCGTAGCAATAGTCTACGCCCTAGCCCTCGCGCTGGGGTGCCTACTACTGGTTGCCTTTACACCTAATGCCAACACCATCAACCAAATGATACAACCATGAAAACGATAGTAATTGACGACCAACTTATTGATAAGTTATATACCGTGCGGTGGTATATGACCAACAACAAAACCATGCCGCCTGCGGTGCAAGCTGACTGGTTAACTTACATGGCGCTAGCCCTAGGACCGGTCCCTGGGTCCGTGCCAGTAGTGCCGCCAGACGAACTCATAGGCTACCCACGACCTACACCGCCAGCCATCATTAACCAGCCTTGGTTGGTCACCGGCACAGACTTCCCCATAGTGGGGCAGTTCTTAGCGACTGTGGAAGAACTAATGGCTTACATGCTCGGCATCGAGGCAGAGGGTAATATGTCTTGGCACGGTCGCGGAGTGACGCTGCATCATACCTCTAGCCCTAGTCTCAGTATGCGCCCCGACGGCTGGGAAAAACAGCACATGTTTAACCTGCGGTCTTATTACAAGAACACTAGAAAGTTCCGTAGCGGGCCACACATCTTCACGGATGATCGCGGCTGGTGGATCTTCACGCCACTCACCTTGCGAGGTGTCCATGCCAAGGCTTTTAACGGCACTCATTGGGGCATAGAAGCTTTGGGGGACTTTGATTACAAGGATGATCCTACTACTGGTCGCGGTCACCTGAGCTGGCAAAACGCGCTCCTCGCTGCTGCTTGTTTAGCCAAGGTTTGGGACTTCAACCCCGCTACTATGGTTAACTTCCACCGAGACGACCCCAGCACCACTAAGGACTGTCCTGGCTTGAAAATCAACAAGACCAACACCATCGCACAGGTAGCTGCTTACTTTGCCAAATTATGACTATTGAGGGTTACAGCAACACCGAATTGATCAAGCTCTGGCAGGAACTAGACTGGCGGCGCGTCAACAAGGGCCCTGCTGGGCTAGAGTTACTCAAGCGCCAACTAGGTGAACATGTCAGCGCACAGGACTACCGCAAGCTAGTAGAGAAATACTACTTCGTAGAACAGGGCTGTTGGGACGTAGCTAGGCTCAGGCCGATCTATGACAGCTTGGCAGATGACCACCCGCTCAAGCTAGCTATGGAAAAGGCGTGGCGACAGTCAATAGCCCAGCAGCGCAAAGGCATTAAGCGGGCTAAGTCCTGGCTAAAAAGCCATCACAAAGTAGAGGGCAAGTGGGTCAACAAACCCAAACAAGGCCCCAGGCACACCAAACCCAAGAGGTAGTAGTAAGTTAGCGAGGTCCGACCCCTCGCCAACTTATCAATAAGTTAAAAATAACATGCAAACAAGATCACCCCTAATGAACCGCAAGGATCACACCATGCTAGCTGACAACAAAGATTTCAGAGTAGGTGCTTTTGTAGCCCTAGTCTGGCAATATATGCTCCCTACCCCCAATTGAAAAAATGAAGACCACACCACCTGCCGACACCGCCCTCCTGAGACTGCAACAAGTTCAAGCGGAACAGCGAGCCCTACTGCAACACATACAACACCTAGAGCGCTGCATACTAGAGCTCAAGGCCGAACTGTATGATTTAAATACACCTTACGGTCAAATCGAGCCTGCCCGAGCTTGCCCACTCACTGAATTGATAGCAGAGCAAAAGCTCATAATGGAGGCTAGGGCTAAAATCAAAGACCTCCAAGAAGTGCCCTTAGCTGAGATGCCTCCGGTAGACACGCTAGCGAGCCTCAGCACGGACAAAGTTAGATTGCAGCTACTACGCAACCGGCTAGCGCCATATTACTTGGAGGTAGCCGTAGACTCATGCGCCAATGGCGATGTAAGGTATTACTTAAAGCCCCTGACTGGGCGTGCCGCCATGGTGTCTGACCCCAAGTTAGATGGCTTCATCAAAACAGTGTTACATGAATTGAGCCAAGGCACTTACAACAAATACCTCAAGTCAGACCAAGTTCTAGTGAACTTAATAACCCAGGCTCTCGCAGGTTATGCCTTGCAGTTAACTGATCTTAACTCGGGCCTGTCCATAGTCAGTGAGCATGGGGTGTTAATGTCTAGCCCCACGCCTGCTGAACTGCTGCCACAGCTATTGAGCAAACTAGCAGACGGAGCTTACGAACAATACAAAAAAGCATGATCTTAATCTACCTACTAGACAACAAGTTAGAGTATGCTACTAGCTGGGATGAGGGGCTCAAGACTCTGCTGCGGCTAGAGGCCATGCCTTGGGTCTTAGACTTAGGGACACGCATGTGGTTAGACACTCCTAACTTGGCTTGGCACCTGACTGACACCGTGACCATAGGCCCAGGGAAGCTGTGGTGGTTGGGTGGCGACGACACACCGTGGCTCAGCGCGACAGATGAAGGCGGGTGTCGAGATTTAACTGACCTGTATGCACTACTAGACCAACAAAATAACATTGAAGATGAGTAAGTTGGTGACTTACTGATAAGTTAGCAACTACTCCATAGTTGAGCTGTAGTTGTCCGTGGGGCCTAGTAGTATGATCATACCGCTAGGCCCCCTTGCGTTAACTACAGCTTAACTACAGCTAACTAAAGGCACACTGAGTGACTGCTGAGTGGGTGTAGTGGCTGGTAACTGGTAGTTGGTAACTTATTGATGAGTTGTCGTCCCAAAACGGTCAGAGGTCGTAAAATTATAAATAATTTTTTGGTGGATAGTCCCTAGAATCTGCTGCCCCCCCCGCGCATCGGGCCGGCCGCCCTCGCCACCCTGACAGAACAATAAGAGATTCCTTACACAACAATAAAATGAGAGTAATGCTAGTGAGTAGTGTAATGTCAGGGTTTTAGGTAGTAGTGCTAGTGCTACCGCGTAGGCGGGCGTCTTGTGGTAATGCTAGGCTATGGGGTATTGTTAGGGTATGTGGTATTGTTAGGGTTGGATGAGGATATAGTTATATATCCATATAGCTATATTCGTATATGCTGGTTTATCCAACTCCGTAAAAATCCTAACGCTCGCCTAAATCCTAACGCTCGCCTAAAAGACTTGCGCCTAGGCTCGTAACTTATTGATAAGTTATTATTACCGTGCCAAGTCCCCCACTTATTTCTCAAAAGCGCAAACACGTATTCAGCCATAGGGCACTAGACAAGTATCTCAGGCTAGCCTATGCTGGTAATGCCTGACAAAAGAGTCAGGCGGTCGAACCCCTTACGGGTTACGGCAAGGGGTTCGCCCCTATGATCTTTCACTTCATTCAATTCAGTAGCTGGCACAAATAGCGCCAGCTACGCCAGAGCCACCGTCTAACGGTGCATAAGGACGGGAGCTACTGCTATCATACGATACACTGCTCCCGCCAGTGTTTAACGAGGGAAACCCGCTTTACCGTATGACACAAGGTGCAATGCCTTGTGTATGCAATCGGGCCGTAATCCCCTAGAGTATAAGACTCACGTTTGAAATACTGTTCTCACTAGTCGGGTTCATGAACCCGCACAATGGCCTTGTTCCTTCCCCGATGTCGTGCATACACAAAAGCGGCAATATACGGAGGCATTAACAAGGACTAGTTGAGAGCAGAAGATACAGAACGGAGTGCATAGGAGGGGTAGGCAAGGCAACGTAAACACTGCTACAAAGTAAAGGGTTACATGGCGCGTGAAAGTCGCGACAAGGTAAACGTGACGCGAGTCACGCTAAGCGTAACCCTATCCTAGTCT
>Ga0105050_10007723_pt1 | contig 12724 bp, 5 predicted proteins | sample FRY01_FD_78088 | JGI IMG/M metagenome (GOLD analysis project Ga0105050, IMG submission 78088) | Freshwater microbial communities from Lake Fryxell liftoff mats and glacier meltwater in Antarctica - FRY-01 | ecosystem: Environmental > Aquatic > Freshwater > Ice > Glacier meltwater ... | reverse complement strand
AGAGGATTCGCGTTAAATGGCTATTTTCCTGACGTTGAACAATACACCCCACAACAACTTCTCGCAACCACAGACTGTATAACCTGTTGCACCCTGCAACATCCCGTGCCGCATTGTGCAACAAATCCGTTTTGGTTGAAAAACTTAACACTTCAAGAATCAATACCCGTTCCGCTGAAGTTCGATTGAAAAGGCTTCTTATTCCTTAACATTGATACGGGCTTTGATCAGACGTTCCCAGTCAAAGCTCCCAGTTGGGGCATCATAGGCGTTGAGTGCGTCGGTTCGATCGATCAGGAAAATTGCCCGTTTTCTGTCGTTTTCGATGTTGCTGTCGCCGTCAACGTCTAATGGTCCACCAACTTGCACCAACCCAGCGTTCACGCCAGACGTATGTTCAAATGCTTCGAAATAACCTGCGGTTGCAAATACAATGAATGTGTTGCTAACCGTCGTCGTGTTATTTGCGATCTTGGAAATGAGTTGGTACCTCTCGCCACTGGTCGTGATCTGTGCTGGCGAGTTATGGCTCACAACGTCGCCAACTTCTAACCAATTCCGATTTGTTGCTTCAGGTCGAACTCCACTGATGACTTCTGAATCAAATCGGTCAGTACGGAGAGTTCGAAACAAGGTACTCTGAAGAGGAGTCACAAATTCATCACCCGATGCGAGGCTTCTGAAAGGATTGGAATTCGGCATGCCAGGAATCCAAAGCCTCGACACTCCGGGTGCCGAACCTGTAGGGTCGTGACTCAACGTTAAAGAGTCGCGTTCATTCACAAATTGATGCCAAAGATCTGGCCCCGCAGAGTTACCTGCGGGAAATGTGAACGGTCCATCTTCAAATTGGTTTCCTGTATCCGTGCCTGGAGGCCCTGTAAAGTAACCCGTAAAATCTTGTGTGTCGGGTACGTCCATCAGGAACGGAGCGTCGATCAATCCAGCATAGACTTCTCGATGTCGGATCATGTTGAGATTCAATTTACCGGGCACTCGATTTTGGGTCAAATAGTTGCCAAGCATTCGGTGAACGCGTGAAGGAACTTCCAAGAACTGAAGCACTCGGTACCACCGATTATCGCGCGCTTGATCGACAATAGCATCCGCGATATTAGGGAAGTCTGGCATCAAGAACATACCGGCTGCGCTTGAAATCAACACTTGGCTATTACCGTCTCCATTCACCTGCTGATGAGGAGCCAGCCTAGAACGCTGTAATTGCTGTGTCACCGCATGGGGACCGAAGACCGGTAAGCTTAGAAGATCGACCGACGATGCGAAATCTCTGTCAAAGTGTGGTTGCCATACGTTGAAGCGAATGGCGTCATTCCCAGCCCCAACATGGAGTGTCTGCGTTGTGATTTTACGGGAATTTACGCCCATAACATCTGACAACGTGGGTCCAGTCGCCCCTTTTAATGTGTTGCGCCGATGCCCCGTTACCGTTTTCGCAATGCTGTCTACTGTAACAGCATCGAGCGGTTCTGTTCGTTCTTGACTTGTCAAATTTACCAGCTTTGGTGGAGTCGGAGGCGTTCCTGTCCAATTCGGGTCATAAATATCAGTTGGAGTGTCAGTGTCCATTAGACCAAGGTCAGTGAATATAACTTTCATCCGGTCTACTTCGACCCATGGATTGTCCGCGAGACTTAACGATGGCAAGTCTGGGTTCATGCGACGCTGTAGAACTAGGTCGAATCCGATACTTGCACCGTTTGCGGTGAAATTTCCTGGCCGTCGGTCGTCAAATGTTTTGTTCCCGTTGTATGCGTCAGTTGCGATCGTAAGTGGCGCGAGTGTCGTGCCTAAGAATTCGCCGTTCAACAATGCGAACCGCGTGGCGTGGGTCGTATGACGTAGATCCAAGTCCGTCAGTGGTCCGGAAGCGCTAGGGGTGGAATTATCAGAGAGCCCGACCACATCGGGGGCAATCAACTCATGCACGCCATCGAACATTCCCCCAACGGGATCACCAGTATCAATGAAGAATGAGCTCGAAGGTAACGACGTATCACTAGCGACTGCTAGGCTAAATCGTCCGCCACCATCAATGAAATTCTCTGGATGATCAGCAATTACTATGGCTGGATCGTTAGGGTCGTTCAGGTTGCTGGTGTCTGAGCTCCGTCGATTGCGAACGAGTCTCCATACACCTTTTTCTGGAGTCACGCTTAACGATCGATCAGTCGCAAGATCCAGCTCCATTGGGAGCATGTTCTGAAGTTCGACGAACAGAAAATCGCGATCTACATCGTCTGTGTATGGAGTTGCCGGGCTATTGTTTGAAGCACCTGTCACGCGATTGGAACGAATAGCAAGTACTTCGCTTAACGCTAACTGCTGAGCTTCAACTCCGTAAACGACGCCCCGACCATTAGTATCGTCGAGGTAGAGATTGTTTTCGGTTGCTGCAGGGGATGTTGTTGTGTCAGCGTCATCGCCGCTCGTATATGGATTGTCATCTAGTTCCCAGCCAGCGGTCGAGCCGCTTGTGTTTGGGCCAAGGTTCTTATCGTATTCGAACTTAGTAACGATGTTGTCGGTGTCCATTGCGTCTACAAGATTCACGGCAAACTGTGCCATCCGTCGAAGCTGTTGATGATTGTAGAACGGCTGTGGAGTACTAAAGTAGGTTGGATCATTCGGGCTCAACGTTGTGATCGCTGTAGACTCTAGAGCAGGGTCTGGATTATTTGCTCGACGATAGTCAACGACATTCGTGCCGTCCTTTCGAGCCCCGCCCATCGTGTACAGCAATACGTAGATATCGCGTGCCAACTGTTGCCGATCACGGCGTGCCCAGAACTCACGCTGACCGATTGTCTGCGGTGGAAAGACCGGAAGTACATCGGTGCTGGTAACTTTAGGATTATAGGCCGGAATGTCTGCGCTCACCATATCCCATGCAGCGATTCCATCACCGTTTGTGTGCGCACTCGGATGTTCGGTCAGAGATCGAAATCTCAGGCCCGAACGCTGCATGTAATACTGGAACTCGGGGGTTCCTTCTCTGGGAGTTTGAGGATTGCGGTCAACATCAATGAGGTGGTTAATACTCAGAGGAAGTTGCCCCAACAAACCGCGATTTTCGCCTGCTTCGACAGAAATGGATCGCCGAACTTGAGCTCGGAATGGATCGTTCACGCCGTATGGTCGGCTGAGTGGATCTCCAGCAGCAAAAGATGGGGGAAACTCAAAATTTCCATCTCCATCAGGAAATCCATCGTTGTTGCGATCGGAACCATCGGCATCGCTTGAGAATTCCCACCAACGTGAGGCAATATCGCTGTCACTGTAAGATCCCAGCCCAGTGAGTACTTCATCGGCTTCATCGATCGTCCCGTCGCCATCGTCGTCAACGTTTCGGGTGCCCGGGCGGCCATCATTTCCAAACGGATGCAGCAATGGCACGTATCTGTAACTGTTACTGTAAGTTGTTATCATTTCTCGATTACGACTGCTTGCTTCAAATGCGAACGGGGCGAGTTCAGCAAGTCGGGGATTTGGCGATTCAGCAGACGTCCCAATATCTCCTTCAGCCATCTGTAGAGCAAAAACGTCCTGCGGACCGAAACCATTGTCTTGCGGTCGCAAAGCAAACGATGGATCAAATATCTGCTCCAGCGGATCTTCAAAAAGCGGATCGAATACTGGACTCCGCATCAACCCTTCTGTTGCATAGTCAAATATCTGGTTCGCGCCAAAAATATAGCGGGGATAAGATCGAAACGGAGTAGTTGCCCCAGTCGCTGCGGGAACCTCGCGTGTGACAGAGTATCCCGAATACCGGAGCCATGCGGCAGGGTTCAATGGATCAGCGTGAAGGATATCAGGAAACAATGCATTTCCGGTTGGCGGATTTGCTAGAGTCCCACGTGGTCCACCAAAGCCGTTAAGGCGGTCTGTGGTGTGGCGACCACCACCCGCAAAGTCCATAGGATGACCAAACGGTCGGTACTTTCCGAGAATAGTCGCAGCTTCGCCTTCGTATCGATTTTCGTTGTCGTCATAGCCTGCGCGGCCGTTTGATGCGTAGTTGCCTCCGTAACGCGCTCCGTTACCTGAACTCACAGGTTGGGTTTGATTGTCTCCACGACCAGGGCGTGGATAGTCAGCAACTTGTTTTAACGCCAACGCGGTGTATAGGTTGGTCACATCACCCCATCGACCGGGATAGATATCGTCCAGATTTCCGAATGCGTTGAAATTCCCTCGGCCAGTCAAGATCCAATACAACTCCATGTTTGCCTGTTCAATCGCGTTGTTCGGCACTCGGCCAAAATGTGCAATTAGCTGATCCGCAACAGTACTAGGAATCGTACTGGAAAACAGTGGCGGAGTTCCCGATGCCATTTGTGCATCTGTTCGCGTATCACGACGTAACGCATATGTAGGATTGATTTCATTTGGGCCTAATCCAAGATTCGACTTCGACAACATTTGCGATGTAAATGCTCCATTATTTACCAGACCTGTGACGCCGGTCAATATTCCATCTCGGCCGAGTCCTGTGAGATTGCCGTGGACATTGACGTTGACTAGTGAATCAAGGTCATAGATTGTGAATGAATGGAGAACTACATAGGTTCGCGTGACCCCACCTGCATCGATCAATTCCTGAACCGGGAAATCAAGATCCAGCCAGATACCTTCGTTGGTAGTGCTTCCATCTGTTTCAACAAATTTATCGTTGTCTACGTCTAACTCAATGACCGATGGATGTGATCCGGTGAAAATGCCGAGTTCCCCTTTTACCAAGGCGTCCTGACTTGAATGGCCCGAATCGCTTGGGGTAAATGAGAATCCGCCGCTGATGAGGCCCAATGTTGAAGCTTCTGTAGCGTCGACATACCTTGGAAGCACAGCACTCGTTTCGAAGTTCCGAGTCTTGTGAGCTGGATGCGGTCGAAAACTGCGAGCTTTGAAAGTCGTGTTATTTGGATCGATTGTGACCCAGCTCGGATCTGTAGGCACAAAGTTTCCGTTCCGTGTTGAACCCGCCGTTTTCAAATATTGTGGACGAAAAAAGGAGGGAATCATCACCGGTACAGCTTCGTAGCGTGGTGACGGAATGTCGGGGATCATGTTCCCATTTCTATCCACCTCACCGGCATCAAACGCTCCGTTTCCGTTTACATCTTCTGCGTTATCACGGATCGCCCAACCGCGATATGCGACAAACATGGTATTAATGTCGGGGGAAGTGTAATCCACATCTGGTTCTGGTAGACCTTTGCCAAATCCTCTGAGTTGAAACAATCGACCTAATTCATTATTCGCAACTTGCTGGTCAAATTGCGGTCCCCATGCCATCGGAGAATCAACCATATCCAGTAGGTTTTGAACATCGGGGCCTGCACCTGGCACAAATGGAACACCAACGCCTCCTGGTGGATCAACCGAACTCACCGAAACACCAGCCCCTGTATACGGGTGAATGTCGGATCCGAACGTATTCTTAACCATCGAATGGCGCTGAGTTGGACTGTAAAGGATGCTGTTTCGTTCGGTTGCAGAGGGACCCACGATCACTTGACGTAATCCCCAATCGAATACATCTGCGTCATCGAGAATCTGTGACTTTGCGGCATCGGAAAAATACTCCGAGGCTGCTCGTTCCTGAGAAGCAAATGTAAAGAAAACCATGCCCATGAAGGCCAGCAGGCCAAGCAAGGCAATGACGATTACGAGCGTGGACCCAGATCGTTGTGTTCGACGGGTATTATAGGCAAGTTTCATTTGGCGATTCATCATTGGGCTCCCTCATAACCTTAGCTACGAGACCGTGTGATCCATTCATGTAAATCACGAATGATTAATTTCAACATCAGCAGTATATGTACGTTCGAGTCGTATTGTGCAAATTCTGTTGGCTTCAATTCCCGAGCGGCAACATCAGAGTTAGGTGTCTCGGATCACCGTTGCTTGAATTGACAAATCTCAATGTCATTCGCATCGTTTTCAACGGAACGCGGTTATCAAAAGACTCCCACACGACTGTACCATCAGATATACGCTGTCGGGGAGTCGCGAGTGATGGTTTGTTCGTACCGCTTGTCCCGCCGCTAATGCAACGATAGGCAACCGCGAATTTTGGTTCGGAGATTTCATTGAAGGAAAAGACCCCGTCACCTGAAACGTCAGACCAAGGGGTAAAGACGACGTCACCGACCTCATAGACTGCACTTGCAGCCCAGTAGCCCTTGTTTGCTGGAGCACCGACTGAATTCAACTGTGTATCATTTGGCATGATCGTAGACGATGGGCCAGATGGACGACGTGGGGGTGAAAAACGAAGAGGAAGATACGGTGGCAGCGCCTCATGTAGGTCTATTCCTGCAAGCCCATCAAAGTCAAGCCCGTCTGGAATCCCGTCTCCAGTAGTGTCCGCTCCTAATACAGGATGCCAAGTGTCGAAAATATGAGGCTGTCGATCGGACTCTCGAGCTGCAGTTGGAGAATATGGCGCTAGTGGTCCATTCCAAAACCGTATGTTGGCGCTATCGAACTGGAGATTTCGGCGAATGTGATAGTCACCAATCTGAGGATTTCCGTTTCCATCTAAATCCGCATCAGTGACCGAGCCATACCCCGGAACCACGAATCGCTTCATCCTGTCGTCCCAGATTTCCAATCGCATTTCCTGAACATTGGCAAGGAGAAGATCTTCCATTTGCCGTGGACCACCTCGGCCTTCAAAGGTTGTGGGGTCGTTGACATCATCTTTCCCGTTGAACTGGCGAACAAGTCCGGTATTCAAATCCAGAGATACAGGACACCCAAGCATATCGTTGGGATTTCCATCTCCAGAAGTCCCGAGTATTGTGGCAGAGTCGGGTGCAGTCTGTGAAGTAAATGACAATTCAACGGTTGCTGGTCGTTGGGGCCAGTTAAAGCAAGGCGTAGATGTTTCGGCGTGAGTATACCGCCCAATAAACAACCGATCTGCAGTGTTGTCGAACTCTCGCGACAGTCCAGTGACTTGATTAAATCCAAAACGGAACAGAGGGTTGCCGAACGCTTCAGTAGCAGCACCAGCTGAAGTCAGTTCATTGCTTAACGCCTCCATACCTATGAACTGCGCAAACTGGTTTGGTGAGCCTGGCGCACTAGCTGTAGCAGAAAAATCGAAGAACGTGTGAAAATCGTTTGATAGTGTACCGCTCGATCCTTGAAAAAAACCATCTCCACCAACACCTGCAAAAAAGTTATTGCCGATAGAACTTGTCGGTTGACTGTCCAACTCAAGCCCGGCGATGTCGATCGGGTTGCGGATTAACTCAATTCGTCGATAGAGATTTCCATTCCGTATGAAATAAGCGATCTGCGCTGCTGGTGAGCTGGAAGAAAAATCAGCAGCGAGGCTGCCACCATCGACTTCAGGTTGGTTTGGATTTGCCGGTAAGCTTTGATTATGTGCGGCCGGTGCCAGACGATCTGTCAACGGAACCGCAGCTCCGTAGTACGCCGCGGTGTCCCTGTTTTCCGTTTCAAGCAGCGAATTGACTGTGATCTGCAAGAAATCGTCGGAGAAACTTGCTGGATCATTCGTGTTCAAATAAATGTAGCCAGCACGGCTTCCGAAGGGGGTAGGTGATGTCGCGGAGTCTTCTCCTGGGTAGAACGCCAGCGGATACGTATACGTTCGCTTCGCCAGATCTCCTCGGATAATAGTCGAGATCGATCGAGCCTTCTGATCATTTTCAGAGATCACCCGTTGCTTTGAGACGCTCGAAGTCGCAATAGAAAAAATCTGCGCGAACATACCCATCATCAATAACACCAATGTTACCGCCACCAGCATTTCAACAAGTGTAAATGCCGCGCGAACATTTCTGTTGGAGAAGATTGAAGTTTGACGATTCATATAGCACCTAGAGCGTTCGGCATCAATCAAATGTCTGGCTACGGAAGGTCTCTTGATCCCATGGGATAGACATCAATGATTCCCGGGATCACTAAACTACCCAATCCCGTTTTGCTTGCAGTCATTTCCAGCGTTACCTGAAAGTTTCCAGTCGTTGCATCAATTTCGAATTCACGAATTCTGTACCAACGGGCATTCGTTACATCACACATGTAACCGCCACGTTTAAATGCTGGAGTTCCAGTACCGACATTGCCAGTGACTAAATTGCTGCCACCAGAAAACGTTGCCGCAAACAAGTATTCATTTTCCAATTTCAACCTTTCACCGAATCGGACGACCACATCAACGCCGCGAGCTTGACCGTCTGGAGATCTTCGCACTGACAACATCCAAGTGAAGTCAGCCGCACGTTTAGACTGAATCAAAATTCGACCTACCACGCCTTGGAATTCACGAGGAATGGGACGACTTTCGATTTGACCATCGCGATTCACATCGACGCCAACTACCGACTCCGACCACGTTGCCTCGCGTGCAGCATTGACGAGTAGGAGCGGATAACTTTGACTCAATCGCCCGTCGGCGGAGAACAACGTAATCCGATGTGCTTCAGGATCGACGATGGTAACAGTCGCAGGTAATTCAGTTGCTGAAGTCTGCACCAAAGCAAGAGAATCCGGGTCCGGAATCACATCTAGGGGAATTACAATTCCGACTATTTCCCCGTTACCGTCTAACACAACATCGGTCGCGGGATTTTCGAGGAAAAAGTCAAACTGTGTGTCCCAGGTATCTCCAAGTTGACTCTCTTTCGCTCCAACTAAACGCATCCCACGCAATTGATCATTCGTCAGCGTCGTTGGGTCAAGACCAAAGCGGTTGAGCAACCCTCCATCAAACCGAGGTAAACCAGTAAGAGCCGGATTCGTTCCATCATTGCCGATAGTACTGGCAAGTGATTGGCCGATAACTCCACCACCACCGTATTCCAGAGCTGAAAAATATCCGAGCGGATCAACGACATAATTTCGTTGAGTTCCGCGAAAATGTTCAGCAAGATTTCCGTCCCCATCAGGATCGAAAATTAACTCGGGTCGAGCGTTCAGCAATGCTTCAACATTGTATTTTAGCAACGCTGAATTGGTCAGCCGTGTCGCCTGTGCGGATCGCAAGGTCGCAATAGGAAAGAGCGTCATTACCGAAGTGACGCCAATAGACATGATCATTAGAGACATCAGCACTTCGGTAAGGGTCACACCGTCGCGGCACGTCTCAATGATAGACTGTTTCGGTTTCTTTAATCGCTGCATCACTTTGCTCCTTTTCCGCTTAAACTCAAAGCGAACGGAGTATCTGCAAATCCATCAGGTTCAAGTTGATTGCTGTCACCATCCAAATCTAACGGATCATAAAGGTCAATAGGCTCAATAGCGTTTACCGTAATGGTCCCCGTCTGTGCAAAGATAGTGACCACTTTTCGGTCTTTTACAAGAAATGGTTCACTGGCTGATGCGTCAGCAACCCACGGCAATGGAATTTCGTCGGCAGGCACAAACGGCTGACTTCGCACGATGGCTTCGAGTGTATCAAGTGGGCTTGCGGAATTTGGCAGTAGTGTTGGATCAATCGTATTGATGTACTGAGTCTTCAGATTCAAAGAATCCTCCGAGTCACAAATATAAAATTGAATTAATCCGGACGAGGCGGCAGACGAAGTAACACCACCGCGTGGAGAGAAAAAGACATCCATATACGGCGAAAACTGACCAGCGGAGTCGCTTGGATCTGGCCTCCAAGCAGTAGGGATTTTTGATCCATCAAGATCAATTACTGTACCTTCAGGCAGCAACGACGGTTCTTGGGGCAGCAATTGCGAGGGTAGTTCAAGAGAATATGTCATTCCTCGATGAGCCACTACAGAAGTTGCATCCGCGCCGGACTCTGAGTAAGGAATTCGGAGTAGCAAGAAATCAGCTCCAGTCGGCGGCGATGTAATATTAATTAACGATGTATCTACTTCGTACGAAGTTGGTGAACCTGCCGGAATCCGAATTTTTGAACCATCTGTCAGTAGCCCACGCCTCTTCAATTGCCACCAGCCAAGCCGCTCGCCTCTCACAACGACAACATTGGGCGAGTCGGGCCTATTGTCTTGAGGAGCCACATCGAGCCGTTCGAGATCTACATTTCCGTACGCCCATAACTCCCCGGGTTGAATATAGGCCATCGCAGTCACCGATCGTGGATTGGCTGGGTTGACGATAAATCGGACTCCTCGTGGTTCTCCCGCGTAAATTGCGCGATCTCTAGCCCCAGACAAGAACGACTGCACCTGCGCTGCAGCGCCTCGAACTTTGTCTGCATCCTTCGTGAAATTCAGTCCATACACGGTCATGGAAAACAGAATCAACATGATCGAAATAACAACCAGTAATTCGATCAAAGTGAAACCTCGGCGTACTGCCGATCCGATGCAATATCGTTTTTGAAGACGATAACGGTTCATTATCTTCGTCCTCCTGCACGGCGATTGCGGTTGGTCAAACTATCGGCCAAGTCATCAAGGATTTCATTCAATTCCGCCTGCTGCTGTCCAACCGTTGCGTGGGCAAAAAATGGTGTTCCATCACCATCGGGATCAACATTGTACATTGCCACATTGCCGAGATTCGCTTGATCATATGGTTCGTACAATCCTAAAACACCATCTTTCCCGGCTGACATAAGTAGCGGAGCATGAAACGTGTCCGGCGTGTGATAATTCCCCTCATTGAACTCCCATGAAAGATCGATGCTGAAATCTCCCACCGGTATTCCACTCTCAAGAAGGGAATACAACAGCCCGGCGGGATCATCCGGGTCTCGTAACAAAGGATCCGGAGGAACAATAATTGAGACATCCGTGATGCCAGGGCGGTCAATTGTGTTGGAACAGGCGGCTGTGATATACGCATCAGTAAATTGTAGTTTTCGTGGCAATCCTTTGATCAGAATCTCAGCAACTGATCGTTCAAATAAATCCACTTCTCTAACACCAATATCGCTCCGCGTTCCATCTACCGAGAGTGTTGTCTTAAGGTCAGTCGGATCACTCTCCGTGGTAAAGTCTGGCGTAAATGCCGTCGGAGCATTGGGGTCAATCAGCCTTGTGGGCCATCGGTAGAATCTGAGCGGCTGTCCCCAACCATCGACAAATTCAGGCAACCCATCCCCGTCTGTGTCTGCAACTTCGCTTGCTTTGAAATCGTCCAGACTGATTTCGGCAGACCCAAAGTTGCCTGAGTGAAATAAGAAAAAATACAACAACTCTGAGCTTTCCGTGCGTCGATCATGCTTGTACGTCCAAAGGTTCCTGGCGCGTTCCGCTGGTTCATCGTCGTCTGAAGCACTCTCTGGCAAATTGGCGAAGGAAAACGATCCCTCAGAACCTGCAGGAAATTCGCTTAGATGTTGGGTAGCGATATTCAAATACATCTTGAACTCTAAGTTATCGGGAAGTCCGTTTGAATTGAAATCGTTATTTGTTGGTGCCCCTTGCAACAGATCTTCAATCCTTTGTGGAAACTCAAATCGGAATGCCGCCTTTTTTGCTAGTATATCCCATACTGGCGAGTCAGCCGCAAACTTTGACAACAATGCATTAACACGTGCAATCGGAACACTTTGCTGAACGGAAACCTCACGGGCAACATGTCCGACAAACGCATTCCTCCAATTGATGCTAATCCCTGGATACGCGCGGTCAAAAGACTCTGATCGCAACTCAATTAGCCTATTAACCTTCTGAATCGTTGTAACTGTCGCTTCTTCAGTGGCTTGATCAGTAAGGCCGAACATGGTCACGATGGAAAGCGTCAGCATAATTCCAATGATCGCAATGACCAACAATAACTCGATCAGCGTAAAGGCGCTTCGGTGTTGCTTCGGTGACTTGAGTTTGCTGAACATTGATTTATTCCGATGTACGTAAAAAAAACTACTAGCGTTCAAGAAGTCCGCCCGAGAAATTTGTGATGTTGTCTCGTTCGTCTTTCCGCGTCGAAAAGTTAGTCGTGTCGGTATACGTAGCCTTAAATCCGGCGGTCTTGATAATGTTGCCGAATGTTGTATCGCTCCCTGGCGAGATGATCTGATATGAGTCGCGTTTCCAGGGGGTCTTGTCGTCGCCCTGATAATAGGCCGGTTCGCCATTCGCATAACGACCATTAGTTGCTGCGGAGTACCAAATCGGTGTGCTTTGATCTGGTAGCGAGTCGAGATACGATGGCATTTGGTCAGCAATACTTTCTCCGCCCACACCATCAACAAATCTTTCCGCTTTGAACTCGGTATAAAATGGACCATCGCGATTTTCGCCGGCAACAGCAAACGGCCATCGCGAGTTCTTGGAGAATCCATTGAGTGTTGGGATTGTGCTTCCAGTTTGGTACACGGGAACCCCACCGATGAAAAAGACGAGGCATTCATCGCCGGTCAGAACTTTGTGGTCAACTCCCCAAGGATGAATTGTCTGGTCACCGCGGCCCCCAGTTGCAAAATCGAAATCAGGCCAAATTGTCCGAATTACCGACTTTGCAGTTGGATCCGCATCCCAAGCAGTTTCGGTGCCATACAACGTGATAGAACTTGGAGGATATGTGCCAAAACGATTCTGAAATGTAGCCAAGGCCAGTTCCATTCTGGTGAACTCGGCGGACACTTCTGCTACCCGCGCGTTGTACCTAACGTTACTGATCGCTGGCAGAATCAACGCCATCAGGATCCCAATGATCACAATCACAACCATCAACTCAATCAGCGTGAAGCCGAGGCGATGGGTGTTGTGAAGAGTTTTGCTGGCGGTTTTATGGT
>Ga0105050_10007722_pt1 | contig 12724 bp, 8 predicted proteins | sample FRY01_FD_78088 | JGI IMG/M metagenome (GOLD analysis project Ga0105050, IMG submission 78088) | Freshwater microbial communities from Lake Fryxell liftoff mats and glacier meltwater in Antarctica - FRY-01 | ecosystem: Environmental > Aquatic > Freshwater > Ice > Glacier meltwater ... | reverse complement strand
GGTTTCACCATGTGGATGGCCGGCGGCGGCGTCAAAGGCGGCCAGACCATCGGTGCCACTGACGAACTCGGTCTCTTCGCCGTCGAGGACAAAATGCACGTCCACGACATCCATTCCACCATCATGTCCCTGCTCGGCCTCGACCACACCGAAGTCGTCTACATGCACAAAGGCCGACCCGAACGCGTCGATCTGAATGAAGGGCACGTGAACGAGAAGATTTTTGCCGGGTGAGGACGCTGTAGCGAATCAACGTAAAACCCTGGCGTAGCGGAATATGCCAATTGTCCCGCTGCGTATCCGTCGGCGGCCGTACTCGCGAATTCCTCTACAGATCTCTTCCCTGAAAATCTGTGCCTATCTGCGGAAGCACAGCGCATCTGTGAACATCCGCGTTGAGAGCGGATCACCACCACGCTTTGACGCTCGGCGCCGTTGACTTCATCCGTCACACGAGTCAATCATGTCGAGATGACTCATCGGCACTTCTTCTTCGCCACCGCAGCGATCTTATCTTCACTTCAGCCACTCCGCAGCGAGGTGACGAGAGTGGAGATCGTGGAACGGCGCGACATCAAAGACTCGGATTACGAAGAGATCTCGGGCAGGCTTCATTTTGCGGTGGATCCGAACGCTGCGGGGAATCGCGGGATCGCCGACCTCGCCCTGGCCCCGGTGGGCGCGGACGGGCGGGTCGTCTTTTCGTCGGATTTCCGGCTCCTTCGTCCGGTCGCGGGAGCCCCTGCCGCCGTCGCAGCGTGGATGGAGATTCCGAACCGCGGGTCGCGCAGCGGCATGGGAAAATTCATGATCGCCCACCGCTTCGCCATGCTCGAGGTGGGATGGGAGTTCGATGTGCCGGCCGCTCCTGACAAGCTCCGTATCGAAGTGCCGGTCGCGGTGGCGCAAGACGGCACTGCGATTCGCGGTCTCGTCGAGGCCATCTTCGTCGTCGATGAGACGGAAGACTCGTTCCCCGTGACCGATCTCGCCGCCTACCCGCCGATCGATCCGTCGGGGGCCGGGACCCGCCTCGCCGTGCGGGAAAAAGGTCATCTCCCGGGAGGTCGGGAGATCCCCCGTGATCGGTGGACTCTCGAGAAAAACACCGTCACTCTCAAGGGCGGATTTGAACCGGGCCGTATCTACGAGATCTCGTGGCTCGCGGAGAGCCCTCCCGTCGCGGGGCTCGGTTTTGCCGCGATCCGGGACGCGGCGGCGTGGTTGAGACACGGTGGCGATTCGCTCGCGCCGGTGACGCATCTCTACGCCTTCGGTGCTTCGCAGTGCGGGCGTTTTCTCCGCGACTTCGTCTATCGGGGCTTCAACACGGACACGGCGGACCGCCCCGCTCTCGACGGTATCATGCCCCACATCGCGGGCGCGGGGCGCCTCGACCTCAACCGCCGCTGGTCGACGCCGCGCGAATTGGGCCTCTACCGCGCAGCCTCGTACCCTTTCGCCGACACGGCACAGAAAGATGCCGTGAGCGGTCGCAACGAAGGGATCCTCGAGAATCCCCGGGCAAAGCATCGGCCCCGCATTTTCTACACGAACACCTCGGCCGAGTACTGGGGTGCCGGGCGCGTCGCGGCCCTCGTCCACACCGATCCGGAGGGAAAACGCGACCTCGCGCTGCCGCCTGAGGTGCGCCTCTATCTCTTCGCCGGGACGCAACACGGCCCGTCGGCCTTCCCCCCGACCTCGCCGGGAGTGGGCGCGCCGTTTGCGAATCCGGTGGACTTCCGCCCCGCCCTCCTCGCCCTGCGCCTCGCGATGCATCGCTGGGTCAGCGAAGGCCTCGCTCCCCCGCCGAGCGCTTACCCGAGACTGGGCGACGGCACCCTCGTCCCCGTCGCGGCGGTGGCATTTCCCGACCTGCCGGGAATCCGCTCGCCACGCGGTTTGCAGGGCGGTCCGCGCATGGCGAACCCGATGTATCCCGATGGCGCGGGCGCGGGGTACGCCCTGCCGCTGCTCGTGCCGCAGGTCGATGAGGATGGCAACGAACTCGCGGGGATACGCCTGCCCGAGATCGCGGTGCCACTCGCGACGGCGACGGGCTGGATCTTCCGTCCGGCGGCGATCGGCGCACCCGATGAGTTGCTCCCGGTCCTGCGCGGCTCGTGGATCCCTTTTCCCATGTCAAAAGCCGATCAGAAAAAGAGCGGCGACCCGCGACGCTCGCGCGAGGAGCGCTATGCGGACAAGGCAGACTTCCTCACCCGGACCCGCGCCGCCGCAGAGGCACTTGTGAAGGACGGCTACCTACCGCCTGAGGATATTGACGAAATAGTCGAATCGGCCCTGGAACGCTGGGACTGGGATCCGGCTGCCGCCGACTCGCTCTAACATGCCTTTAAAAAACGTAAAAGCCCCGGTGGGAGAACACCGGGGCTTCCGTTACATTAGTGACCCTTTGGGGAAACCCCGCGAGGTCACCTACTGCGGTTTGGCAGGTGAATGAATCCGCCATTTCGGGCAGTCTGTCAAGGCGGGCTCGACGAGGCCGACAGGAATCTCGCCCCTCCTTGGAGGAAAGGGTCCCGTCCAGCTCCTTTCTCACTCTGCACCGGTGACGTTCTGCAGGGCGGCGAGCCCGCGCAGGATCTTGAGCTTGCCGCGGTTCTTGCGGGTGAGATTTTTGAAGTGGTCTTCGTCGGTCCCGATTTCCTCGTCTTCGCCGAGAAAGAGGACCATGTGGACGCTCGGCTCCTCCACGCCGTCGGCTTTGTAGCGATCTTTCACCAGCTTCGCGATTTGCAGCTCGATCTCTTCGGGAGTGACCGGCGGCATCCCGGGCGTGGAGGCGGGAGCATTGCGCCTCGCCGGGGGAGTCGCGCCGGTGATCTCGCGGACGAGCTGATTGAAATTCACAACGACCTTGGGCGAGAGCTCTTTCTCCCGTCTCGCTGCGTTCTCTTTTTCCAGCCAGGCGCGGGTTTTTGCGACGGCGTCCTGCCAGGCTTTTTGCTCGCGGGGATCGACGCTGGCGGCGGCCGCCGCGCTCGCGGGCTTCGCAGCCATCTCCGGCGTCGGAGCACGCCCCATGCCGCGGTAGCCGCTCACGACACAGAAGATCGCGCCCGCCTGCCACTCCATCGCCTTCTGAATCGCTTTGGAATAATGCGCGAGATCGCCGGCGGCGATGGGATATCCCTCGACCTCGCTCACCGCATGCGTCGGACCGAAGTCATTGCCGAGGCCGAGGCTTTCATAGCGGCGGTTGAGCGGATCGAGCCACTCGATTGCAAGGCGGATGTTCGAAGGCAGTCCGGGCACGGGCGTGTCACGAAAGGCGACGAGTTGTTTGCCGTGGTAAAGGAGGAGGTTGAACTCAGTGCCGCGATTCAGGGTCGTGAGCATGACCCCGACTTCGGTTTTGACTTTGTCATAGGCCGCCATGCCGCCCTTCTCATCGACGAGCATCTCGGCAGTGGCGTCGATGACAAAGACGATGCGTTTGCCGCTGCCGGAGAGGCCGAAAAAATTCACGTCCGAGGCATCGACCGCTTTGGCGGAAAAGCTCATCCCGTTCCCGAGGGGCGCCACCCCGGGAAGCATTGAGGAAACGATGAGATCGTCACTCGTCTCGACCTCGGGAACACTGAAGGAGGAGGTCCCCACCGAGCTGATGACATCGACCGACTGCGCCGCGGCGGCGGATGGCTTGATCTCGACATTGGGTTTGGTGATGCGCGTCGTGGTGAGGTCGGCCTCGCGTTCATGGATGACAGAGACGACGAGCTGAGGCGGCTTCGGGAGCGGAGTCCGCACGACAACAAGCCCGACAAGGATCGCGACCACGACATGCAGCATGATCGCCATCGAGACGGCCGAAAACCTCTCGGGCGCGGTCGAGGGAGCTTCGATAAAATCGTTCGGCTCCAGGGCGACGAGTTCGAGACCGCCATCGTAGTTTTCCCATTTCGCTTTGACGGCGGCGAGGTCGGGGTGAGGAGCAGGACGTGCCTTCGCGTTTTTCCCCGAGGAAGCCCGGCGGGGTTCGGCAGGGAGATCACTCTCGATCAGAGCGGAGAGCCCACCCTCGAGGCTGGATCGCGGGGGCGTGGATTCGGGTTTGATCCCCGCTTCGGGTTGCGGCACCTCTGCGGGCAACGATTCCTCTGCTGGCACCGGCACCGGCACCGGCGTCGCGACCGCCTCGGGCGGCGGGGCCTCGACTCCCTTAGTCAGGAGCGTGTGGATGCGAATCTGCACCTCGGGCGGAGTCGGCTGATCCGAGGGCGAGGCGCGCACGAGACGCTTCGCAAACGCGTTGTCCCCTTTCCTCACCGCGATCTCGATGAGAGCAAGACGTGCCGCCCAATCACCGGGCGTGAGTTCCAATCGTTCCAGCAGTTCTTCGGTTTCGCTCATGAGGGGGAGCCCGGCGGAGAGCTCACGGCAGGAAGTTAATCGATTTTAATGGACCCTGGCAAGCCCCGCATCACGGAGCAACGTGCGCCCCCCGGAAATCCCGGCCCGACCCCGCCCTGAAGAAGCGAAGATCACACAGATCCCGGCTTCATCCCCCGCGTCCGCTGCTCGCTCATCCACGTGAAGAGCATCACCCAGAGCGAGAGGGCCAGTGAGAACAGCGGGATCTGGAGGAGCGATGGCAGCGAGTAGAGCGCCGCGACGATGGGAATCCAAACGCCCCATGTCGCGAAGAGAGTCGGGAGGACGGCTCGACGATAAAAATCCGCCGTGAAGAATCCGCGCAGGTGACGTCGGGCGAATCCGAGCTGCTTCCAGTCGTAGATCAGCGCGGCCTGCGGGGCGGCGAGCAAGGGACAGTAGAGAAACTGATCGACGAAGACCTTCTTCACGACCGTGCCGAGGTCCGCCGCCGTGCCGAACCACTCGGCCTGGAGTCGGTAAAAGAGATCGACCTGCATCCCGCTCAGTCCCCAGTAACAGGTCGCGAAGAGGAAATTGCCGAGATTGTGTCGGCCCGCCCGCCCTTTCTGAAAGACGACGATGCGCAGCATCTCCGGGATGACCGCCCCGGCGAGGATCGCGGAGACCGCCGAGTAGCCGTAGCCCCAGCGCTCCTTCAGCGAGGCGAGGGCGTCGAAGATCTCGCGCATCGAGGGAGCATAGAAGTAGGCCAGCACCGTCGCGATCATGACCGCCTGCACGACGAGCCCGGGGATCAGGTTCGCCCGCGCCGCCCGCAGCCCGGCATGCCAGGGCGGTTCTGAAGTAATGATTCCGGGGGCGGGCATGGAGGAGAGGGAGACCTAAGCAAATCCGACGGCTCTGTCGTCAGGTTTTTCGCGCGATCGCTCCTCCGTAGAACGGGTCTCCAGGCCCGTTCATCGCCGAGCCCACTGATCTTCTGAACGGGCCTGGAGACCCGTTCTACTTTTTTGCCTTCGCGAACTACTGACGTTTCTTCCCTTTCCCCTTACCGTTGCCACCCTTCGCCTCGGCCGGGGGCGGACCCGGGACAAACGCCGGATCACTCGCATCAGCCGGCATCTTTGCATTCCAGGAAAAGACCTCATCCTTCAGCCGAGCCGCGACATCAGAATACCCGGCGACGAGATTCTTCGTTTCGCCGGGATCCGTCGCGAGGTCGTAGAGCTGGGGCTCGCTCCCGTCGAGGTTGACGAGGTATTTCCAGTTGCCCGAGATCGCGGCGAGATCGGGATTGTCCTCATCGTCGAGACCATGGCCGAACCCCGGTCGATCGGGAGGACGGCGGAAAAAGAGGGGCCCTTCACGGCCTCCAGTCGCTTTTCCGAGGATCGCGTCGAGAACATTCTCCCCGTCGAGCTCATGCCCCCCGGGCAATGGTGTCTCTGTCAGGGCATAGAGAGAGCGGTTCAGATCGAGCGAGGAGAAGACCGACTCCTCATCACGTGTCCCCGCCGTTCCCGGAACGAGCAGGCCCGGTCCCCAGACGATGAGCGGCGAGCGTATCCCGCCTTCATAAAGCCAGGTCTTGCCTCCGCGGAGTCCCCCGCCATTCCCGATCCCGATCTCGTGCCCGTTGTCCGAGCAGAAAATCACGAGTGTGTTGTCGCGCAGTGCCGGATCATTGCGGATGCGGTCAAAGAGCGGACCGAGCTGCTCGTCCATCCTTTCGACGACGGCTCGGTAGCGGACCGATTTGTCCTCGTCCCACCGGTCCGGAGACGGGAACCAGGGACCGTGCGGATCATCGGGCCAGACATTGACAAAGAAAGGCTGCTCCGTGACGGCGGCCCGGTCGATAAAATGGATAGCTTCATCGACAAAGCCGCCGGTGATCTCGTAACGCAATCTCCAGGTCACGGGCTCACCGAGACTCACGGCATCGGGCCAGATGCGCTTCGGCTCGGGTGCCTGCGGCGTCACCGTGAGCGGCAACAGCTTCGCCCCCATGCCCTCGAAGTTCGTGAGACTGCGATCAAATCCGTAGTCCGCGATGGGCGGTGCATCAGCCACATCGCGCTGACCTCCCATGTGCCACTTGCCGAAATGCCCCGTTGCATAACCGGCCCGGTGCAGCTCCCGCGCGAGGACAGGCGCGGCCGGATCGAGCCACTGCGCGACGCCGCGCTCGTGGTTGTCGAGCCGGTTGTTTAAAAACGAGGTGATGCCCCAGCGCTGCGGATACTGCCCCGTCGTCAGCGCGGTGCGCGAGGGCGAGCAGATCGGCGCGTTCACATAGAAACGGCCGAACCGCCGTCCCTCGGCCGCGAGCCGGTCGAGGTTCACCGTTTTGAGGAGCGTATTCCCGAAGCAGGAGAGATCGCCCCAGCCCATATCGTCAACGAAAACGATGACAATGTTAGGTTTACCCGGAGCAGCACGGCGAACCGGTTCCCCGAAAGTCGTCTGCGGATCCGCCGTCTCCGACATCCAGTCATCGAGGCTCGCGGAGAGTTTGTCGAGTCGCTCGGCGTGGTGCGGATCGGCGGCGAGATTATCCCGCTCCCACGGGTCGAAGCGGGTCTGGTAAAGCTCCTCTGCCGGACGCTGCAGGTAAGCGTTCACGCGCTCCTTCGCCTCGGGCGAGTCTTTTGCCGAGTCGAGCCAGCTATCCCAGTAGCCGCTCTCGCCCGCGTTTTTCGTGACATGGGTGAGAAAGCGCAGCTCGGGCCGCAGGTTGCGCAGGTATTTGGTTCCGTCAGGATCGATGACACTCCGCATCGGAAAGACATTGTTGTTCCCGTCGCCGCTGTGGGTCGTGAAAATGAGATCGCGATGGGTCGTCGTTTTCTGCTCGAGAACCGGAATGAAAGAACGCCCGTCTATCTCCGCCGGCGCTTTTCCCCCCGCCGCCTCGACGAGGGTCGGCAGAATGTCGATCCATGAAACCATCGCCCCACTGCGAACTCCCGCAGCGATCCTACCCGGCCAGCTCACGAGCAGCGGGGTGCGCACGCCCTCATCGTAGAGCGTCCATTTTCCAAAAGGCCACTGCGCCCCGTGATCGCTCGTGTGGAGAAAAAGGACCCCGTCGCCGAGGACCTCGCGAGCGGTGTCGTAGACGAGACCGAGCTCTTCATCCATCGTCCGGATCGCGGCGACGTAGCGCGCCCGCCAGTCGCGGGTGATCACGTTGTCGATATGATGCGGTGGCACGACAAGAGCTTCCGGAGCTATGCCCTCCGTGTCGCCGGGCCAGGGAACGTGGGGCCAGTTCGACCCGACAAAAAGACAGAGCGGTTTCTCACTTTTCCGCTCGCGCAGCCACTTCACCGCCTCGGGGATCGCGATGTCTTCGTGGTAGTTGAAATGCCGCGCGAGATCGAATCCATACTCCGGCGTCTGGCGGTAGTGCCCCACTTTTCCAAACGAGACGACCTCGTAGCCGAGCTCCTGGAGATAGACAGGGAGGTTCTTCAGATCCGCCCGCGGCCGCGAATGATTTGCCTCGGATCCATTTCGCGCCGGCCAGAGACCGGTCAGCAGAGCCGCCCGACTGGGAGCACAGCTCGGCGAGGCGACATAGGCGCGGTCAAAGGTCATCCCCGCCGCCGCGAGCCGCTCCATGTTGGGCGTCTTGATGTCGGGCGATCCGTAGACCGACGAGTCGCGCCAGGTGTGGTCGTCGGAGAGGAAGATCACGAGATCGGGCCGCTCCGCGCGGGCGGCGAAGGTAAAGACGGAGAGGAAGAAGAGAAGCGCGGGGGATTTCATGAGACCCCGGCATTTTGACCGGAACGGGAAAGGGGTCAATCCTGCTCTGACGTTTTCCCGGTCGCCCATCCCTTCATCGTGGAAATTTTCCCCTTCGCCCCCGTCCCGGAAATCGCGACAATTGCACTCCTCATGACGATCTTTCGAACCGCCCCACTATTTCTCCTGATCTCCCTTGTCGTAGCACCGCTCTCCGCCGCCCCGGTCGTGACGATCACGACCGACCGGCCCGACGCCCTCTATGCTGAAAACGAAACGGTGACTTTCACGATCAAAGCCCAGGACGGCACAACCGCACTCGATGCCTCGACCATCGCATGGACCCTCAGCCTCGACGGCTACGAGACACTCTCATCGGGAAAAGGCGGCCCCGTGACGGGATCGCTTGACCGACCCGGCTTTCTCCTGCTCACCGCGAACTACACGGGCGCTGACGGCAAGGTGATCACCGCTTACGGCGCGGCGGGCATCTCGCCGACCGCGATCCCCCCGAGCATGCCGGCGCCCGATGACTTCGATGACTTCTGGGCGGCGCAGAAAAAAGCGCTCGCCGCCGTGCCGATGACCTTCACCGCAGAGCCCCATCCCCTCGCCGCCGCGAGCGATGCCGGGCTGGAGGCCGCCGACCTCACGATCGCCTGTGAAAAGAACGGACCTCCCGTCTCGGGCTATTTCGCCAAACCAAAAGAGGCCGCTCCGAAGTCCCTCCCCGCCGTCCTCTGGGTCCACGGTGCCGGCGTGCGGAGCGCGAGCCTGCCCACCGCCCTCGGTGGCGCGCGTGACGGATTCCTCTCCATGGACATCAATGCCCACGGCATCCCCAACGGCAAACCCGAAGCGTTTTATAAGGCACTCACCGAGGGCGAGCTGAAAACCTACCGCTTCGACGGCAACACCGACCGGGAGAAAATCTACTTCCGCGGCATGATTGTCAGGCTCGTGCGGGCGATCGACTTCCTCACGAGCCAACCCGAATGGGATGGCAAGACCGTCGCCGTGATCGGCCATAGTCAGGGTGGCCTGCAGGCGCTCGTCGCGGGCGGGCTCGACGAGCGGGTCACCTTCATCGGCTCGGGCGTCCCGGCCGGATGCGACCACACCGGGATGAAAGCCAACCGCATCGCCGGATGGCCGAAGATCGTGACCCGGCTCGCCGACGGCAGCTACGATCCCGCCGCGATCGAGGCGAGCCGCTACATCGATGCCGTGAACTTCGCCGCACGATGCAAGGCCGAAGCCATCGTCAGCGTCGGTTTCATCGACCGCACTTGCCCGCCCACCAGCGTCTACGCGGCCTACAATGTCCTGCCGGGGAAAAAGTCCATCCTCAACTACCCCTCGATGGGCCACGCCTCGACCGACGAGATCAGGCTGAAATTTCGTCAAGCGCTCCTGAAGCATGTCGGCAAATAATCTACCATTCCTTCCCCCATGAAACTATCCGGAAAAATCGCCCTCGTCACCGGAGCCGGTCGCGGCATCGGCAAAGGCTGTGCCCTCGCCCTCGCCGAAGCCGGGGCCGACATCCTTCTCAACGATCGCCCGGGGAGTCCTGACATTCATCCCACTGCCGCAGCGATCCGGGCTCTCGGTCGCCGCTGCTGGGCGCTCGAGTCCGACATCTTCAGCCGAGCCGGCTGTGAATCCCTCGTCGCCGCCGCCCTCGCCGAAGCGGGACACATCGACATCCTCATCAGCAATCCCGCCTTCAGCCGGCGCGACAATTTTTTGACCTTCGATCCCGACCTCTTCGACCGCACTCTCCACGCTTCCCTCTCGAGCGGATTCCACATGAGCCAGCTCGTCGCCCGTCACTTCGTCGAGCGCGGCGGCGGCGGAAAAATAATCTTCATCTCCTCCGTCCACGGCGAGATGCCCCTCCCCCGGGCCGTCGCCTACAACGCCGCCAAGGCCGGCCTCGATCACATGATGCGCACCATCGCCGCAGAGCTCACCGGACACCGCATCAATGTAAACTCCGTCGCTCCCGGCTGGATCGATACCCCCGGCGAGCACGAGGCTTTCTCCGACGAGGTTTTGGCCGATGCGGGAAAAGAAATCCCCTGGGGCCGCCTCGGTCTCCCCGCCGACATCGGCAAAGCGGCCCTCTTCCTCTGCTCGGACGACGCCGACTACATCACTGGCGAGATCCTCACCGTCGATGGCGGCATTCGCCTGCAAGGCTACCTCGATCATCAGCCGCCTTCAAAAGACTGACCAGCCCATGAGCATCACCCTGACATCACGACATTTCAAAGGCGATCGCGACGGTCCGCGACTCCTCGTCACCGGCGGCGTTCATGGCGACGAGTTCGAGCCAATCCTCGCAATCCGGCGGCTCATCCGGCTCTTCAGCGAAGAGAATCCCCTCCTCGGCGGACAGATCACCCTCATCCCCGTCGTGAACGAGGCCGCCTTTGTCCGCGGTCACCGTTGCGCCGCCGAGGACGGGCTCGACCTCGCCCGCACCTGCCCGGGGCGACCCGACGGCTCTCTCACCGAGCAGGTCGCCTTCGCCCTTTCCGAAGAGATCCGCCGCGCCGACGCCTACATCGATCTCCACACCGGCGGGACCGAGCTCTCCGTCGATCCGCTCGCCGGCTATTCCCTCGTCGCCGATCCCGCCATCCTCGAACAGCAGCGCCGCATGGCGCGGGATTTCAATCTTCCCGTGATCTGGGGCACCTCGGCGAATCTCGACGGCCGCTCCATGTCCGTCGCCCGCGACGCCGGCGTCCCCGCGATCTATGCCGAGTATCTTGGCTCCGCCACCGTCAGCGAGGCCGGAGTCGAGGCCTACTTCGAGGGAGTCCTCAACGTCATGGCCGGTCTCGGGATGCTGAGCCGCACTGCGCCGGCGAGTCGCGTCATCCAGATCGTCGAAGACGACCGCCCCGGCTCGGGCCACATGCAGGTGTGCCACCCCGCCCCCATCGACGGCTGTTTTGAAACGAAGTTTTCCCCCGGCGACTCCGTCACCAAAGGCCAGGTCATCGGCCGTGTCCTCGATCTCACCGGCGACATCGCTTCGGCTGTCTCGGCGGACGAGAGCGGTCGCCTCATCGTCCTGCGCACCTTCCCCCGTGTCCGCGCCGGAGACTCCGTCGCCGTGATCCTCCCCGACGCACTTTCCCTCCCCCTCCCTGACTGATGTACTCCTCTCCCGGTATCTGGAAATGGGCCGACCGCCTCGGCAATGCGCCCGACGAGAAATATCGTCTCACCCTCGGCGAGGGCGGCACCCCGCTCGTGCGATCGCGCTGCATCGGCCCGGAGTCGGGACTAACAAACCTTTATTTCAAACTCGAATCGGCGAACCCCACCGGCAGCTACAAGGACCGCTTCGCCGCCTCGGCCGTGTCGCATTTGCTCGCCCGGAAAAAGACGAGCTGTCTCGCCACCTCCAGCGGCAACACCGGAGCCGCCCTCGCCGCCGCCTGCGCCGCCGCCGGTCTTCCCTGCCTGCTCGCCATCGTCGAGCCCGCCCCCGCGGGCAAGCTCAACCAGATGCTCGCCTACGGGGCGACCCTCTACCGCATCCGCGGCTTCGGGATCGATCCCGCGATCACCGCCGAGACCTTTGCCCGGCTCCGCACGCTCGGCCAACAGCCCGGACGCGCCCTCGAGGTGAGCGCCTTTGCCGTCAGCCCCGACGGCATGCAGGGAGTCGAGACCCTTGCCTACGAACTCGACGCCGACCTCGACTCGCGCATCGATCATGTCTTTCTCTCCGCCGGCGGAGGCGGACTCTGCCTCGCCGTCGCCCGCGGGTTTGAAAAATGCGCCGCCTCGCCCGCCGTCCACTGCGTCCAACCCGAGGGCAACGACACCATCGCCGGCCCCCTCCGCGAGGGCAGCCCGCACGGCCGCCGCGTTGATCCCTGCACCACCACCATCAGCGGCCTGCAGGTGCCCAATCTCCTCGACGCCAGCGCCGTCATCGCCGCCGCGCGGGCGAGCGGGGGAAACGGCCACCTCGTCCCCGACGCTTACACCTACGAAGTGCAGCGACGCCTCGCCCGTGAAGAGGGCATTTTCTCCGAGCCGGCGGGTGCCATCGCCCTCGCCGGTGCTCTCCGGGCATTTGCGTCCGGCGAACTCGAACGCGACGCCGTCATCGTCTGCCCCATCACCGGGAGCGGATTCAAAGACGCGGCCTCAGTGGAGATGATGGTCGGGTCCGCCGGGGCCCCGCTCGTGGAGTTGGCGGAGTTTGAGGCGGCTCTCTCGTGAATCGTCGGGCAAGCTGTCGAATCTGGCGATTCTTGACGGTGGTGGCCCGACTCGCCCCCTACCTCCCCCTGAACCCCCTCCTTCCTCGGCCCAGGGGTGACAAGGACGATCACAGTTATTTGTCTGTTCCTTAATCTTTTAATCTTAAATCTCCACGACGACCGCGCAGACGGAAAGCTGTCGGAAAGCTTGATGTTTTTGCATTTTTATGCTTAAATGCTCGTTATGAGAACCACTCTCGACCTCCCCGACCCGCTCTTCCGCGAAGTGAAATCTCGCGCCGCCAAAGAAGGCCTGAAGCTCAAGGAGCTGATCGCTCATTACATCGAGACCGGTCTCCGAGGCGCGGTGT
>Ga0105050_10007717_pt1 | contig 12726 bp, 8 predicted proteins | sample FRY01_FD_78088 | JGI IMG/M metagenome (GOLD analysis project Ga0105050, IMG submission 78088) | Freshwater microbial communities from Lake Fryxell liftoff mats and glacier meltwater in Antarctica - FRY-01 | ecosystem: Environmental > Aquatic > Freshwater > Ice > Glacier meltwater ... | reverse complement strand
TTTGATGACTCATGATCCCTGATAATGTCTTCATCCGGGTGTCATTCTTTCTGGCGCAACGACCATCACCACGATCCTTTTCAGAATCGCTCCGGTGTCATTCTACTTGGCGCAATGCGCCCCTTAAGGACCTCCAGCCATTTGCCTTGCGCCAACCGGAGCCTCACCCTAGCTTCCCCCCGTCGCGGAGAACATACCGATGCTCCCATCTGGCTACACCCCCGATCCGGCCTACCGTCCAAGCCCCCCTTGGAAGGTCGATCGGGTGTCAACGAAAACCGCCTCCCACCAACCGTGGCAGGCAATCCTACCGAATGACAGGCGCGGGAACGCCTCAACTCGGCCAGATGTGCGGATTTCCAGAACTCAACCCTTACGGACGAACAAACACTTGCTCACCGGCGCCACTCAGAACACGGCGCCTCGTCCGACCCCACCGCAAAGCATTCAATGTGTGTTCCGTGCGTTCCCGCCAAAACCAGAAACGCAAACAGAACAATGTCTAATGATTCCTCAAACTCAGAAAGCTCCCGTTCCGACGGCCATCGCCGCTCGAACTCGGGAGATCGTCATCGCAACCGCCGGAGCGGCAATCGCAGCAGCCACCGCAGCGGCAGTCGCGATGGCAACCGGGACGGCCGACAAGGCCGCAACTCCGGACCACAGCCCCGCCGCCGGGTCCAACCCGCCCCCCTCACCTTCTGGCAGAAAATCCTGAAGGCCATCGGGCTCTACGATCCGAACAAGCCGACCAAACGCACCAGCCCCAGCCGCGTGCCAAAGCCGGAAGGTCAAAATATCCGGCCCGCCTCCGATCGTGACGACAACCGCCGCGAACGAAGCCCCCGCTCGGGCACACGAAACTCCCGCAGCGAACCCAAGCCGGTCGAATCCACCCGCCTCTACCTCGGCAACCTCTCTTACGACGCCACCGAGGCCGACATCAAGGAGCTCTTCAAGGGTGCCGGGACCGTCGACAGCGTCGAGATCATCTATAACCGCAATACACACCGCTCCAAAGGCTACGGCTTCGTCGAAATGGGCAGCATCCAGGAGGCCAAACACGCCGTGGAAACCCTCCACGACCAAACCTTCATGGATCGCCAACTCATCGTCAGTGGCGCCAAGTCCAACGGCCCCGCCGACGGCGACGGCGACCGCAGTGGCGACCGCGGTGGCCGCGGATCACGCCACCCCGAACCCAAGAGCGACATCCTCCCCCCCGAAGAGGAGGACGAGGAGGAGGACGAGAACTCCCACATCATCACCTGAAGCAAGTCGCTTTTCCCACGTCCCCGCTGGCCACCCGCCGGCGGGGACGCTTTATTTGAACGGATGGACGCCCTCTACATCTGCGGCCCCACCGCCTCCGGAAAAAGTGCCGCCGCACTCACCCTCGCCCGACACCTCCACGGCGAACTCGTCAACGCCGACGCCTTCCAACTCTACCGCGGCCTCGAAACCCTCACCGCCGCCCCTTCTCCCGCCGAACGCGAGGAGGCCCCCCATCACCTCTACGGCATCCTCCACCCCGCCGCCCCTTCCGACGCCGCCTCCTACCGCGCCCTCGCCCTCCCCGTCCTCGAGGACATCCGCCGCCGCGGCAAACTCCCCATCGTCGTCGGCGGCTCCGGCCTCTACCTGAAGTTCCTCACCCACGGCCCCTCCGACCTCCCCCCCGGCGACCCCGCCCTCCGCCGCGAACTCGACGCCCTCTCCCTCGACCAACTCAACCAACGCCTCGCCTCCCTCGATCCTAAAACCGCCGCCACCATCGATCAACAAAACCCGCGCTACGTCCAACGCGCCCTCGAAATCTGCCTCCTCACCGGCCAACCCGCCTCCCAACTCCGCCAATCATTCTCCACCGACCCTCCCGGACTCACCGGCCTTTCCCTGCAGTGGTCCGCCGAAGACCTCGCCCAACGCATCGCCACCCGCTGCCACCTCATCCTCGACTCAGGCGCCATCGATGAAGTCGCCGCCCTTCCTCCCGACGTCGGCACCGCCGCCAAAGCCATCGGCGTCCCCGAAATCCGCGCCCTCCTCGCCGGCACCCTCACCCGCGAGGAATGCGAAGAACGCCTCCTCATCGCCACCCGCCAATACGCCAAACGACAACGCACCTGGTTCCGCCGCGAACACTGGCTCACCACTCTCCCCGCCCCCTTCACCGAAGCAGCCCTCCTCGCATTTCTTGCCGAGGCGACCTCCTAAATATTTCCAACCGACAATTTCCAAATACAAAATTATCCAAGGAAAATTATTCCCGTAGTTGTCCTTTCTAACTTACCCTCCGCCATCCGGCCATGAACAAGACCGTTTCTCCCGCCATCCAGGTCTATCCTGACCCCGCCAGCGCCTCCCGAGCCCTCGCCGCCGAGATCGCCGACCTCATCCGCTCCCGCGAGAAGAAGGCTCTCCCCACCGTCCTCGGGCTCGCCACCGGCGGCACCCCCCTCCCCCTCTATCAGGAACTCCGCCGCCTCCACGCCGAGAACGATCTCTCCTTCCACAACGTCATCACCTTCAATCTCGACGAATACCTCGGCCTCGATCACGACGACGCCCACAGCTACTGGCAGTTCATGCACCAGCAACTCTTCCATCACGTCGATATCCAACCGCAAAACATTCACATCCCCGACGGCACCATCACCCCCGCCGACCTCGCCGCCTACGGCCGCTCCTACGAACAAGCCATCCGCGACGCCGGAGGCATCGACCTTCAAATCCTCGGCATCGGCACCAACGGCCACATCGGCTTCAACGAACCGGGCACCCCGCGCGACTCCCGCACCGGCCCCGTCGATCTCAGCGAGAAAACCCGCCGCGACAACGCCGTGCACTTCTCTGGACTCCAACTCGTCCCCACCCGCGCCATCACCATGGGCTGCGCCACCATCCTCGACGCCAAGCGCATCGCCCTCCTCGCCTGGGGCGAGCGGAAAGCCGCCATCATCCGCGACGCCCTCCACGCCCCCCTCTCCCCCTCCCTCCCCGCCAGCTACCTCCAGGAGCACCCCGCCACCACCTTCTACCTCGACCAGCCCGCCGCCTCCAAGCTCCTCTAAGCGCCCCCGCCCCGCCCCCGCTCCCCCGTCCCAACGGGACGTCCCATACCAGCCCCGGATGCAATCCGGGGTCCGGATACAATCCGGAGGATCAATCCCACCACAAGCCCCGCGTCCTGAAGGGACGCTTCATGCACCAACCCCATCGCCCCCTCACACCACCTCCCTTCCCGCCCCTCACCCCGTCTCCCTCCCCCCCCGTCAACACCCCCGCACATTCCCATACCGATGCACCGTCTCACTCACCGCCTGCTCCTTCAAATAGTGCCTCAACTCCAACCTCCCGTTCGCCAACACCACCTCATCCACAATCCGCATCCCCGTCCCAATCGCCGCCCGCCGCACCACCCCCTCCTCCTCCTCCTTCAACAACCGCAGCACCGCAAACTTCCGCTCCTCCTCCACCTCCCCCCCCAACTCCTCCGCCGTCGCCACACGCACCTCCACCCCCGCCGCAGCCGCCAACCGCAGCGCCGCCCGATCCTCCCCCCCGATGCTCCACTCCACCTCCACCCCGCAACACTGCGCCGCCAGAAACACCAGCGCCACCGACTCCAAATCATCCGCACCCCCCCGCAACAACACCCGCCCCACCCCCCGATACCGAAACACATTGCTCTCCCCCAACACCTGCGACGGATCGTGCTCCACTGCAAACTCCCCCTCCCACCAACACCGATAACTCCCCGCCCCAGCCCGCAGCCTCGCCGCCGACTCCGGCACCTGCTCCAGCAATCGCCCCAACAAAAACTCCGCCCCCTCCGTCAACACCCCGCGCATCTCCGGCAACCCCACCTCCCCCCACCGCGCCAACTGCAGCACATAGTTCGGCCCGCCCGCCTTCCCCCCCGGACCCACCGACGATCGCTTCCATCCCCCGAACGGCTGCCGCCGCACGATCGCCCCCGTCGTCGCCCGGTTCACATACGCATTCCCCACCTCCACCTTCTCCCGCCACAACGCCACCTCCCGCGCATCCAGGCTGTGCAGCCCACCCGTCAACCCGTAGGCACTCTCATTCTGCAGCCGCAAGGCCTCCTCAAAATCCGCCGCCCGCATCACCCCCAGCACCGGACCAAAACACTCCGTCCCGCGGAACCAACCGTCCGACCGCACCCCCAGCTTGATCCCCGGCGACCATAACCGCGGATTCCCCTCATCCTGCCGCGGCGCCAACAACCACTCCTCCCCCTCCTCCAAACTCCCCAACCCCCGCGCCAGCGTCTCCCCCGGCTCACGAATCAAGGGCGGCACAAAGGTCGAACGCTTCCACGCCGAACCGACCACCAAACTCTCCGCCGCATCCCGCAACTGACGCCGGAAGGCCGGATCATCATAGACCTCCCCCTCCACGATCGCCAGCGAGGCCGCCGAACACTTCTGCCCCGCATGCCCGAAGGCGCTGCGCACCAAATCCCTCACTGCCTGATCAATGTCCGCCGCCGCCGTGATCACCATGGCATTCTTCCCACTGGTCTCCGCCAGCAACCGCATCGTCGGATTCCATCCCAAAAACAAGGCCGCCGTTTCATACGCTCCGGTCAAAATCACCGCCCCCACCCGCGGATCGGTCAGCAGCTTCCGCCCCACCTCGTTCTCCGGCACCGCCACAAACTGCAGCAACGTCTTCGGCACACCCGCATCCCACAACACCTCCGCCATCCGCCACACCGCCCACACCGCCTCCGGCGACGGCTTCAGAATCACCGCATTGCCCGCCATCAACGCCGCCAGCACCCCCCCGCAGGCGATCGCCATCGGAAAATTCCACGGCGGCGCCACCACCACCACCCCCAGCGGCGAGGCCTCCACCCCGTCGCCCAATCCCTCCCAACTCAAACTGTCCGCATAGTAATTCGCAAAATCAATCGCCTCGCTCATCTCCGCATCGGCCTCCGCCGCGGTCTTCCCCCCATCCTGCACCATCGCCGCGATCAACGACCCCCGCTCCCGCCCCAGCGCACAGCCCACCAACTTCAACAGCCTCCGCCGCTCCTCCACCGTCGCCTCCCATCCCAGACTGGCTAGATCCGCCGCCGCCAGGGCCTCCTCCACCTGCTTCGCATCCGCCAAGACCACCCCATCCCCCTTCCATCCGGGCACGCTCGGATCAAACCCCGCCACTTTCTCCCCACCCCGCCGCTCCCGCCCCGCGATCTGCAAGGGAATCGTCCCCGCCGTCCGTGTCTCCTCCTTCAACAGCTCCCGCCAAATCCACCCCCGGTTCTCCTCCCGCGTCCAATCGGTGTCCGCCACGTTCTCAAAGCCCCCCCCGAAATCCGGCACCGGATACTCAACGTCGCGGTTCTGTTCCCGCGCCGGACGCGAGGACACCGCCTCCCGCTCCGCACACGCCGCCACAAACCGATCCCGCTGCTCCTGCCACCTCTCATCCCCCGGCATCATCGCAAACAAACTGCGCAAAAAATTCTGCGGCGCGGTGTTCTCATTCAACCGCCGCATCAGATACGCGATCGCCGAACTGAAATCCTCGGCCTTCACCACCGGCGCATAAAACAACATCCCTCCCGCCAATCCCTCCACCACCCGCGCCTGATAGCTCGCCATCCCCTCCAACATCTCCAACTCCACCCGCTCCTCCACCCCCTCCCGGGCCCGCAACAAGAGCGCGTAGGCCACGTCGAACAAATTGTGACTCCCCAACCCCAAACGCACCACCGCCGCATTCTCCGGGCGACACCCATAGTGCAACATCCGCTTGAAATTCGCATCCACCTCCGCCTTCGTCCCATACGGCGCCTGCTCCCAGCCATGCACCGAGGCATCCACCTGCTCCATCGCCAGATTCGCACCCTTCACCAGGCGCACCTTGATCCCTGCTCCCCCGTCCGCCACCCGCTGCCGCGCCCAATCCGTCAGATCCCGCAGCAGGACAAAGGAATCCGGCAAATACGCCTGCAACACGATCCCCGCCTCCAACCCCCGAAATTCCTCCTCCTCCAACACTTCCCGAAACACATCCAACGTCAAATGCAGATCGCGATACTCCTCCATGTCCAGATTCACAAACTTCGCCCGGCCCTCCGCATCCCCTTGCGCCATCGCCGCCCGATACAACTTCCGCAACGGCCCCTTCAACCCCTCTAGCGTCTCCTCGTAGGCCAGGACGTTGATCTGGCTGAAGATCGAACTGATCTTCACCGACAAGTACTCACAACCCGTCCCCTCCAACTGCCGGATATTCTCCTCCAATCGCCGCCCCGCCTCCTCCTCGCCGAGAATCGCCTCCCCCAGCAGGTTCAGGTTCAACCGCCCTCCCTTTCCGCGCCTTTTCTCGATCCGCTTCCGCAACAACTCCGGCTCCCCCGGCAGGATCACCGCCCGGGTCTCCCGCCGCATCATCCCCGTCACCGCCGGCATCACCACCCCCGGCAGCACCGGCCCCACCTCCGCCGCCATCCGCAACCCGACTCGCTCATGCCAGGGCAGGGACGAGGGAATGCCGTGGCTGCCCACCACATACGCCAACTGCCCCGCCGACCGCTCCACCCGCCGCGGACGAAAGACCTGATCCACCAAGGCCATCGTGAAGGCCTTGCTCGCCGAATCATCCAACATCCGTTGCAGCTTCCATCCCTCATACCGCTCCATCAGCGTCTGCCCCTTCTTCGCCCCATGCAAAATCTCCTCCGCCAGGACCACCGCCTCTTCCACCAGCTGCGCATCATCCCACCCCTCCACCCGCGCTCGTTTCAACCGTGCTTCCATTGATGGACGGCAGGCTAGTGGGCCAAACACCCTTTGACCACCCCGCTCTCGCTCCCTTTGCTTATTTCTGAACCGGAACCATCCTTTCCCGCCACTCTTCATCCCCCACCAAAAATTCCGACCTAAACTCTTCCGCCTCGTCCAATTCCTGCTTAGCCTGCCACCCCATGCAGGACCCGATTGAACCGCCCTTCACCAACGAACGCGTCCAACTGCTCCGCACCGTCCAGCAGCATCACGTCCAGCTCAGCGGCATGGCCGACCAAAAGGCAAGCATCCTCGTCGCCGCCTCCCTCGTCGTCCTCACCATCATCTTCGGCCGTTCCGATTCCGAATCGTTTTCTCCCACCCTCCTCGTCCTCGCCACCTTCACCCTCGGCTCCGCCTTTTTCGCCGCTCTCGCCGTCCTCCCCCGCTGCCACCCCGAGTCCGGCCGCGCCCACAAGTTCAACCTCCTCTTCTTCGGATCCTATTCCCAACTCTCCGAACGCGAGTTCACCTCCACCATGATGGAACTGCTCGGCAACGACCGCGCCGCCCTCGAGGCCATGATCCACGACATCTACCAACTCGGCACCGTCCTCTACCTCAAAAAATACCGCTACCTCATCTGGAGCTACCGACTCTTCCTCGTCGGCCTCGCCTGCACCGCCTTCACCTGGCTCGCCGAACTCCTCGCCAGGTAAACGTGGCGGCGGTTTCCACCTGTCTCGGCCTAGCTTTTCAGCGAAGACGGAACCGCCCAGCCGATCCTCAAACAGTGGCGTGACCGTCCCGGTCGCAGGCCCCCAAACGTGGCGGCAGCCCCCAGCCGCCCAGCCCCTCCCCAACCCCGGCAGGACTGCCCAGATCCTGGACACTAGCGCTAACTACCGGTAACCCTACAAGTCCAAGCCTCGGCCGCAGGCGACAGAGCCCTCCATCCTCCACTCCTCCCCTTCGCCAAACGCTCAACCCTCCACCGCAACCCTCCAACCTAACACCCGCACCCACCGCCGCCGCCTCCGCCGCAGCATCCCTCTTCCGGCTTGAAATCATCCGGCCCAGGCACCCGCCCCAACTCCAGGGTCATCCCCACATACTTGCCGATCGCCGTCTGCACACTGTGCAAACTGTTCTGCGCATCCAAAAACGCCTTCGCCACCGGATTCCCCATCAACGCCTCGCGGGCCGACTCAAACGCCGCGATCTCCGTATCACTCAGCTCCAACCCGGCCCCCTGCTTCTGGTTCAACTCCTCCCCCTTCTCATGCACACTCTGATACTGCATCCGCGCCCCATCGTCGTCCAGGAACGTCTCCACGCTCTTCAAAAGATTCTGGTATTCGGAATCAGAGGCGATCGCCTCGCACAGCTCTTTGGTGCGGGTCATGACTGCGGAATCATCAGCAAGAATGCTCATGGGCCTGAGATACCCACGATTCGCCCCGGGTCAACCCCCTTCCCCACCAATTCGGGGAACATTTTTCTGTCCGAGGACCGCTGAACCTGACGTAACCTGTCCTCCAGCCCATGAAATCACGCCCCCTCATCCTCGGATCCGCCTGGGCCCTCAGCCTCGCCGCCGCCTACTTGATCGGCCACAACGGAGACCGCCCCGCCACCTCTCCCTCCCAGGCCTCCTCCCCGTCCGCCTCGGCCAAATCTCCCCGCTCTCCCTCCGGCAGCGCCGCCGACGCCGACCGCCGCGCCTCCAGCGCCAACCCCGGACTGCGCCTCGTCGCCCAACTCCCCCCCAAGGAGGCGGTCACCGCCCTCGCCCTCCTCTCCGATCCCGTCGCCCGGGCCCAGGGATTCCTCGCCCTCGTCGATTCCCTCAGCCCCGAGGAATTCAAAGACGTCGTCGCCGAGTTCCGCGCCCTCGGCATCACCGACGAACGCTTCTCCGAATACGGCATCCTCCTCCACGCCTGGGGACAGGTCGATCCCCAGGGCGCCCTCGCCTACGCCATCGAGAACACCCACGGCAACTTCGCCCGCCAAACGGTCCTCGCCAGTTGGGCCGGCTACGATCCCGACGCCGCCATCGCCTTCGCCGAGGGCAACTTCACCGGCGAAGGAGCCAACCCGCTGCTGGTGGGCGTCATCCGTGGAATGGCACGTGAAAACCTGAACCGCGCCACCGACCTCATGCAGAGTCTCCCCCGCAGCCGGGAACGCGGCGAGGCCCTCGAATCCCTCCTCCCCATTCTCCTCGCCCAAGGCGTCGATCAGGCCCTCACTTGGAGCCAGGGCATCACTGACGAAGGCCTCCGCGGCGCCTCCCAGGCCAGCATCGCCCGCCACCTCGCCGAAGAGGATCCCGTCAAAGGCGCCGAACTCATCATGTCCATCCCCGATCAGGACTCCAAATTCCGCGCCCTCGACGACATCACCCAGTCCTGGGCCAAGCAGGACCTCGCCGCCGCCATGGCCTTCGCCGAGCGCCTCGAACCCTCCCTCCGTGGTGAAGGTGCCGAGGGCATCGTCGCCCAACTCGCCTCCACCGATCCCCTTCAGGCCTCTCAATGGCTCCAGTCCGTCGCCGGCGAAGGCGTCAACCTCGACGCCGCCATCGGACGCTTCATCTGGGAAGCCAACTCCACTCAACCCGCCCTCGCCGCCAACTGGATCGGCCAAATGACCGACCAACGCGAAGCCGAACGCAACTACCACCGCTTCCTCGGCCGCTGGATCGACAATGACGCCGCCGCCGCCCGCACCTGGATGGCCGACACCCAACTCCCCGAAAGCATCCAACGCCGCTTCGCCGAGAAACAATAACGTGGCGTGACCGTCCCGGTCGCAGGCCCACAGCCCACAAGGTGCCCAGCTCCGGTCGCAGCTCAAATAGCCGCCACTCCCACGCCCATCCACGGCAACCCCCTCACTCCCAACCGACCATAGACATTCACCCCCAACCTGCTACACCCCACCGACTCATGCGCATCACCCTCCTGCCCCTCACCCTGCCCCTCACCCTCCTCCTCACCCTCCTCCTCACCCTCGGCATCTCTTTCTCCTCCGCCCAGGACGACAAAAAAGCCGACCCCAAAAAGAAGGAGGAGGAAAAGGCCGCCAAGGACGACAAGGAACAGATCGTCGTCAAGGAACGCTCCGTCACCATCGCCGGCAAGGTCATCAACTACACCGTCACCGCCGCCAAGCTCCAGCTCAAGAACGCCAAGGGCGACACGCGGGCCGACATGTTCCACATCAGTTACATCCGCACCGGCGTCGACAAGCCCAAGGACCGCCCCGTCGTCTTCGCCTTCAACGGCGGCCCCGGCTCCTCCTCCGTCTGGCTCCACCTCGGCGCCCTCGGCCCCCGCCTCGTCCCCACCTCCCCCGACGGCACCCAACCCCTCTCCCCACCTCACCGCACCATCGAGAACCCCCACTCCATCCTCGATGTCGCCGACCTCGTCTTCATCGACCCCGTCTCCACCGGATACTCCCGCGCCGAAGGCGACGCCAAACCCGCCGAGTTCCACGGCCTCAACGAGGACATCGAATCCGTCGGCGACTTCATCCGCCGCTGGGTCAGCGAAAATGGCCGCTGGGGATCCCCCAAATTCCTCCTCGGCGAATCCTACGGCGGCATCCGCGCCGCCGGCCTCGCCGAACACCTCCAGGACCGCTACGGCATGACCCTCAACGGCGTCGTCCTCCTCTCCTCCGTCCTCGACTTCCGCACCCTCAGCAGCTCCGACGGCGACGACCTCCTCAGCATCATCTACCTCCCCGCCTTCGCCGCCGTCGCCCACCACCACGGCAAAGTAAAGGGCGACCTCGACAAACTCCTCAAGGATTCCCGCGACTACGCCTCCGGCGAATACTCCCGCATCCTCCTCCAGGGCAGCGACCTCGACGAAGCCACCCGCCAACAAACCGCCGCACAACTTTCCAAACTCACCGGCATCTCCACCCTCCTCTGGCTCGAAACCGACCTCCGCCTCGACCCCACCCGCTTCCGCAAGGAACTCCTCCGCGCCGAAGGCAAGGTCCTCGGCCGCTTCGACGGTCGCGTCGCCTGGGCCGACGCCAACAAGGCCTCCGACTACGCCTCCTACGATCCCTCCTACGCCGTCGCCTTCGGCGCCTTCTCCACCGCCATGCTCGACTACCTCACCTCCGACCTCGAGTGGAAGGAGGACAGCCCCTATGAGATCCTCACCGGCCGCGTCCACCCCTGGAAATGGGGCCGCGAAAACAGCATCGTCAACCTCTCCGACCGCCTCTCCTCCGCCATGATCGAGAACCCCAACCTCAAGGTCCTCGTCCTCTGCGGCCACACCGACCTCGCCACCCCTCCCACCGGCATCGAACACAGCTTCCGCCACATGCTCAACCTCCCCGCCCCCCAGCGCGCCGCAGTCCACTTCGACTACTACGCCGGCGGCCACATGTTCTACCTCAACGATCCCGACCTCGCCAAACTCCACACCGATCTCGTCCGCTTCCTCTCTCCCGCCAAATGAGCGACTCCGCCCTCCTCTCCTAACAAGTGGCCTGACCTCCATCAAGGGAGGAGCGGCGTCTCGCCGCCCACAGGAACAACCCGGTCGCGGGACGCAAGGAGCGGCGTGCTCCCGGGCGCCGTCTAAAATCCCTCCGAGCAAAGCGAGCACTTCCCCTTCCTCCACCTCTTTCCCCCAAACAAACCCACCGAAGGCCAACCAAACACGCCCCTCCCCGTCTTCAACCTCGTTCTCTAACTCCTCCCTCTCTCAAGGGAGCGTGGGCGTCTCGCCCGCGCCCAAATCCGACACCAAAAAGTCGAACACTTCCAGCGAAACAAGCAGGCGGACACCAAGAAATTTCCAACACCCAATTTCCAAATAAATTCCAAACCCAAACTCCAAAGGTAGTGTAAATCTTTGTCTGTAAAAGCCCGCACGAAGCAAAGGCCCGCCGCACTGGCAGCCAATGGAGCGTAGCGGAATTGGCTGCCAGTGCGGCGGCGCGCCGTCGCTGCTAGGAATTTGCTTTTGGAGGGAGGCCCCTGGAGCAGCCGTGGGGCCGGACCGGAGGGCGGGGAAATGGGGGTTGTTATTCTGAGAGATAACTAATTAGAGGAGGCCCACATGGCGGAAATCTTCAGAAATGGGCTCCTTACGGACTGAGCTGGTTTCGAAGCTCTTGATGCCCACGAGGCCATCTGGCGAACTACTATCGTAAGTATCCAGATAGAAAGTGGACATCTGGTGGCACTCTGGGCATTCAAGATAGTGCAGCAGAGGACGGAAGAGATGGAGTTTCCCTTGCCTGTCTTTGAGGTAGAGACTTTGGGATTCAAGATCTCCACACTCTGCGTGATCCTCTCTTCGCTGAGCAAGGGGGTGGTCTCCTGTCAGGTCATCATAGACGAAGCGGGTAATCTTTCTGATCGAATCGAAGCGTGTTTCGGTGATGAACATTAGGCCATAGTCAGTGAGAAACTCCGTCGATCGATAGATCTGCTCCAACGCGACTTCTGCATTCGCGAGTAGCTCCTTCGAGACATTCGAAGTCGAAATCCTCCCGTGGCTTGCGTCATCCCGCCAGTTTTTCAGCTTCCAGATAGCTTCTGACCATGCCGTATCCGCGTAAAGTTCCGCTACCTCTACGAAGGGCATGGCTCCTCGGTGTGATCGGAATACCTTGGCTTGATTGAGTTGCTGCAAGATGGATAGCCAGTCCCCGAAATTTGTGCCGCTCTTACGTTCCGATAAACGTTTTGCGATTTCACCAACGTAATTGATGGGTTCATTTATTGAGCGACTGATGAGGATTGCAACAAGTGCAAGAAAGCACGTATTGTTCTCAGCCGCCTTCAGCACGGCATCTAGGCGATGGTAGCGATCCTCACCCGCGACTTGGAGCTTTCGCCATGAGTAAGCCAGTGGATGAGGAAATTGTGTGCGGATGCGATAATCGAGCTCTTCGACCTGCTCGCCTGCCC
>Ga0105050_10007714_pt1 | contig 12729 bp, 9 predicted proteins | sample FRY01_FD_78088 | JGI IMG/M metagenome (GOLD analysis project Ga0105050, IMG submission 78088) | Freshwater microbial communities from Lake Fryxell liftoff mats and glacier meltwater in Antarctica - FRY-01 | ecosystem: Environmental > Aquatic > Freshwater > Ice > Glacier meltwater ... | reverse complement strand
TGCGATTCAACCCAAATTGTAGTATAAAGAGAACATAGCTATTTAGCGTAAGATTTTGTACTCTTACGCTAAAATAGATGTTTGAGGTTAACGCGTTATGTCAGATGTTTTTAAACGATCCAACACAGAAAAACACTACAAAATTACACATAAAGACCTGCCTTTATGCTGTCCCAGTGAGAAAATGCGGGTATGGGATTCACACCCAAGGGTTTTTTTGCCCATAGAAAAAACAGGTGAGATTGATTGCCCCTATTGCGGCGCCAAATATACGCTGGTTGATTAGCCGATGCGTAAATATTTAGTCGTAGGTCCGTCATGGATTGGCGATATGATTATGGCAAATGCGTTATTTCGTTTGTTGAAATCGCAATACCCCGATTGCGTCATTGACGTTTTGGCGCCGGCATGGAGCCATCCTGTTTTGGCGCGGATGTCAGAAGTGCGTCAGTCTATCGTAATGCCTGTTGGCCATGGCGTGCTAAACCTTAAAATGCGCTATTTAATTGGTCGAGAATTGCGCAATCAAAAATACGATCAAGCTATTCTTTTGCCCAATACGTTCAAATCTGCACTCATCCCCTGGTTTGCACGGATTCCACTTCGAACTGGCTGGAGGGGCGAATGGCGTTATGGTTTGATTAATGATATGCGTATTTTGGATAAAAAACGCTATCCATTAATGGTGCAGCGTTATTTAGCGTTAGGTGAATCAATGGGATCAGAGTCGATTGATTTTAAAAATCAATCGACTCTGATCCCATTGATTCAGGTTGATCCAGAAGCACGAAAAATAGCTGTCGCAAAATATTTTATATCTACCGAAAAACCATTATTAATACTTTGTCCCGGTGCGCAATACGGTAATTCAAAACGCTGGCCTGAAACCTATTTTGCAAAAGTAGCTGAATATTTTTTAAATAAAAATTGGCAAGTCGGATTACTAGGTGGAAAAAGCGAAAGTGAGTTGGTTGAGAAAATCAATCAATCATTAACGCAACCCGCTATCGATTTAACAAAAACCTCTCTTTCCGAAGCGATTGATTTAATGTCATTAGCAAATGTTGTGGTAAGTAATGATTCTGGTTTAATGCATATGGCGTGCGCATTAGATCGAAAAATAATTGCGATTTATGGATCAAGCTCGCCTGATTTCACCCCCCCTTTAAGTCAAAAAGCAGTAATTTTTTCGAAATCCCTACCGTGTAAGCCGTGTTTTAAACGGGAATGCCCTTTGAAGCATTTAAATTGTTTAAAGATGATTTCTCCAGAAGAAGTAATGCAAAAAATTGATGAGGAAGAAAGTAAATGATAAGAGTTCTCATAATCAAAACTTCTTCGATGGGGGATGTGGTGCACACGCTGCCGGCTCTAACCGATGCGATGAACGCTATTCCAAATATTGTTTTTGATTGGGTAGTCGAAGAAAGGTTTAAGGCAATACCGGCATGGCATCCAGCAGTGGATCGTGTTATTCCTATAAAGCTACGTCAATGGAAAAAAAACAAAATAATCAATCCATTGCAGATTTTTTCGATATTAAAATCATTTAAAAAAATTCTCAATCAGAAAGCTTATGATTTAGTGATTGATCCTCAGGGGTTATTAAAATCAGCGTTTATAACATACTTGGTAAAGGCGCCAAGCGTAGGCTATCAATCAGATAGCATTCGAGAAAAATTGGCCGCATATTTTTATAATAAAAATTACGCAGTATCTTGGGGATTGCATGCCGTTGAGAGAATTCGACAATTATTTAGTCAAGCGCTTTATTATCCAGTGCCAAAAACAATGGCAGATTATGGTGTAGATAAAACGCAGTGGTTGCAAGTTCAGCAAGAGCCTTATGTGTTATTTTTTCATGGAACCACCTGGGCCAATAAGCATTGGCCAGAAAACTATTGGAAAATGTTGACACAATTACTAAACAAAAAAAACATGAAAGTAAAGTTGTCATGGGGATCGCAAGAGGAGTATGAAAGAAGTATTCGAATAGCAGAGAAGAATAACGCAGAGGTTTTGCCAGATTTAGATATCAATGGCTTGGTGCCGGCGATTGCTAATGCAAGCGCTGTCGTTGCGGTTGATACGGGTTTATGCCATTTAGCTGCGGCATTTAACGTTCCAACGGTCGCATTGTTTGGCCCTACCGATCCAGAAAAAACTGGAGTAATGGGTAAAAAACAAGTTAATCTTGCTGCAAATTTTCCTTGTGCACCATGTTTGAAAAGAGAATGCTCTTATAAAGAAATAGCACAAGAATGGCCGGCGTCTTTTGTGACATTACCGCCACATCTAGTGCTTGATCAATTAATTAAAATGAATATTGGAAAAGATTAATGAAGCTTGCATTTTGTATTTTCAAATACTTTCCTTATGGTGGTTTACAGCGTGACATGTATCGTGCCACAGAAATTGCCATTGCTCGTGGGCATAAGGTTGACATCTACGTTATGCATTGGCAAGGAAGCTCTCCACCAGGTGCAACAATTAAAATTGTTGCGCCGCATGGCTTTACTAATCATGCTCGTGCGGCATCGTTTGGAGAGAAATTAAGAAATATTTTTGATAATTACGCCTACGATCGTGTTGTGGGCTTTAATAAAATTCCTGGTCTTGACATTTATTTTACTGGCGAAAATTGTTTTGCTCAACACTTGGAAGATAAAGCCACCTCTGTTATGTGTTATTTTCCTCGTTATTATATTTTCTCTTTGCTTGAAAGAAAATTGTTTAGCGAGAAAAGTAATACAGAAATTCTGTTGATTTCACCGAGAGAGAAGAGCGTTTACCAAAAGTTTTATCATACAATTGATAGCAGGTTCCATTTTTTATTTCCAGGCATAGAAAGGAGGGCTTTCTCTGATGAAGGTTCTGGGGAAATAAGAAACTCTATTCGGAAAATGCATGAAATTCCAGATAATAAAATTTGGCTTTTATTTGTGGCCTCTGATTATGCCCTCAAGGGGTTGGGTCGAGTGCTTGAATCTATTCGTTTGCTGGACGAGAACTATTCAGAAAAAGTTGTGCTATCGGTGATTGGATATGACGATGCTTCTCCATATAAAGATTTTTTAATTAGACGAGATGTGAAAACGCGCGTAGATTTTTTGGGAGCGGAAGACAAGGTTTATGAATTAATGAGTGGCGCTGATTTACTTGTACATCCAGCTAAATTAGAGCTCGCAGGAAAAGTATTATTAGAATCCATCATTAATTTTTTGCCTGTGCTTACTACGGCTGTGTGCGGTTGCTCTTGTTATGTAGAAGAAAGCCGAGGCGGAGAAGTTTTGCCTGAGCCCTATTCACAGACGATATTTACACAGGCTCTCAAGAGTATGCTAGAACCTGGCGCCATAGAAAAATATAGAGAGAACTTAATTAAATATAAAATAGATGAGCGAGTGTATCAATCTCACCAGCAGCTTGTGGATTACATCGAAGCATTAAATACATATTATATTAGAGATTTTTTTGTTGATGAGTTTTTAATAAACCATCTTCCTGAAAATAAGAAAGAATGCATTGATTATATTTTTTCTTTAGAAGGAGAGGTTTATCGAGAAGTTAAGAGCAGAAGAACTATAGCTACAGTAATCGCAGGAAGTGATTATTTTATTAAAATGCACCGTGGTGTTGGGTGGAGAGAAATTCTAAAAAATATTCTGGTCTTTAAATCTGCGGCGCTTGGCGCAAAACAGGAATATAAGGCGATTCGTAAAATGGAGAAGGCGGAAATATTAGTTCCGCAAGTCTGTGCTTATGCTACGGATGGAATTAATCCCGCAAAAATGAATTCTTTTATTGTGACTAAGCGAATTTATTATCAGTATGATTTAGAGAAGTTTTGCCAAACTTGGCCGACGCAGCCACCGACGCTTTCATTTAAGCGGAAATTGATTTTTCGTGTCGCAGAGATTGCTAGAAAAATGCATGCGGCTGGGATGAATCATCGTGATTTTTATTTATGTCATTTGCTTTTAGATAGTCGAAGTGAAGTGGATTTTGACCTTTATTTGATTGATTTACATCGTGTGCAAATTCGAAAGAAAGTGCCATTGCGCTGGCGTGTTAAAGATTTGTCAGGGCTTTATTTTTCGAGCATGGGCATGGGTTTGACGCGTCATGACGAATATTATTTTTTAATGCATTATTATCAGCAACCATTGAAATCTATTCTTAAAAAGAAACGGTTTTTGTGGTGGTGGATTCATAGGAAGGCGAAAATGTTATATCGCCGTCATCAAACTCGATTGCAAGAGTGATTACGATTTGTTGATGTTTTGAGTTTAACCTACTGTGTCATCCCAGCGCATGCTGGGTCCCAGCCTGCGCTGGGATGACACAGTAGGTTAAAACAGTGATTATTTAAGAAAGTCCGCGAATGATGTCCGAGTTTGCTTTCGCCGCTGATTGGCCAAGCATATTAAGTTTTTCTTCTAATGGAGCTGGGCTGCCAAATACAATCGATACAATTCGTGTTTGGAAACGTTCCCAGCGGTTAGTATTGCAGAGAAGCAACAGCTGAAAATCAGTTAAGTGGCTCATAGTATCTCGATGTTTCATCGTCTGAGGATCCAGTAATTCTTTGCGATCGAAATACTGTAAGTCGAGGACAAGCGCTTCATTATTTGGCAATGGTTGTGTTGCCCCAGGCAAAGGTTCAAGTGTTATGAGTTGTGTGCTATTGCCAAACTCAGAGTCTAGTAGTATTTGGGTGTTATCGCTTCGTATTTTACCCACGCGAAGTAAATTGGCTCGTAGCACGACGTTAGCTTCATCCAAGTTATTAACGACAGTGAAAGCTTTTTCCTGCAAACTACTTTCTAACCAAGGACGCAAATTAAAAGCATCCGTTCCTGAGTCATTTTGAATAGAGATATAAACAGTACGATATTCTTTAGGCAGAGGGGTAAGATAGATAAAAGAGCTTGCTCTTGTTTTGATTTTCATAGCGGCATCAGTTGTTTTGACTGGCGCGACAGGTGTTGGCTTAGGGGAGGGCATTTGGCAGGCGCTCAGTAAGCCAAAGCTCAGAGACAAAGCGAGCATTTGCAAAGTATATTTTTTTAGCATTATCATAGTATTCATAAATTTTTGAAGCGCTGTTATACCATTCTCACGATAAGGGTGACAAGTATGCAACTCACTATTCCACGTGTAATTACTTCTGTGCGAGCAAAAGTTACGGTACCTGGTTCAAAAAGTATCACAAATCGCGCATTGTTGTTAGCAGCGTTGGCAGAAGGGATTTCTGTATTGAAAAATGTATTATTGAGTGATGATACTATGACACTTATTGTAGCATTGCAAAATTTGGGTGTGCAGATTGAGCTTGATCGCGACCATCATACTGCGAAAGTAATAGGATGCTGTGGGCAGTTTCCTCAGCTTTTTGCAAAGATAGATTGTCGTGATGCCGGAACCGTCGCGCGCTTCCTATTGGCCGCCTGTGCTAATCAAACCGGGAGGTTTGAATTAGAGGGTAGTGCACGTTTATGCGAGCGACCGCTGAGTGATTTGGCGTTGGTTTTGCAAAAGCAGGGCGCGCGCATTTCCTCATTATCATTTCCATGTGTGGTGGAGAATGACCAATGTTTGCAAGGCGGAAATATTTTTATTTCTGGTGATATTAGTAGCCAATTTTTATCGGGTTTATTAATGATCGCGCCTTATTGTCAATCTGATGTAGTTTTACAAACGAGCGTCTTAGTGAGTGAGCCTTATGTGGATATGAGTTGCAACATGATGCAAAGTTTTGGTGTGAAAATTGATCGTGATGAAAAAAAATGGAAGGTTTCAGTCGGGCAACATTATGAAGCACAAAATTATTGGATTGAATCTGATTTTTCTACGGCTTCGTATTTTTTTGCAGCCGCTGCCGTAACGGGCGGAGAAATTACGATATTAAACATGCAGCGAGAAAACAGTTTGCAAGGCGACAGTAAGTTTCTCGATATTTTAGAAAAAATGGGATGTTGTGTTGTATCGAACCATGAAGGTATAACGGTGAAGGGGCCGGTGCAATTAAAAGGAATTGTTGCAGATATGCAACATATTTCCGATACGATGATGACACTTGCAGCGATTGCACCTTTTGCTGATTCGCCAACTCGAATTTTAAATATTGGAAATGCACGAGTAAAAGAGTCTGATCGTATTGCGGCAATGTCGACGAATTTGCGGAGTTTAGGGATTCGCGTGGATGAGGAAGCTAGTGCGTTAACCATCTATCCAGGAACGCCTGCTTCTGGTGTAATTAATTGTTATCAAGATCATCGTGTTGCGATGGCGTGTTCGTTGATAGGGCTAAAAGTAAGTGGGATTATTATTGATGATGCGAGATGTGTGAGTAAAACATTTCCTGAGTTTTTTGAGGTTTTCTTAGGAATGTATGAAGGGGCGACTGGTTGATCGCCCTTTTAATTCTTAAACCTCGGCTGGTGAAGCTTTTTTCTTCGGCCGTTTTTTGGGTCGCAGTTTCTGATTTTTCTTCATTTCATCAGTGAGCATCTGGGTTTGAGCAACAGGATCAGCTTCTTGTAATCGTGTCCACCATTGCGCTTTTTCTTTATATTCTGGATCGATCTCTGCGCGCAATAGTAAAAAATCATATGCTGCACGAAACCGTGGGTGATCCAATAGTTCAAACGTCTTCTGGCTTACGGTTTGAGTTAATCGGAACTGCAAATGCCAAATATCTCGAATTGCCATCACCAACATTTTTGGAATGGCAGTGCTTTTTATTTGTGTGGAAATCACCTGTGAAGCAGCAATATTATTTGCTTGCGCTTTTGGCATTTCCTCGCTTAATTCTAGAGCTTTATTTTTGTAAACATGCCATAAGAAGATGGCGAATAAAAAGGCAGGAGTTACTTTTTTATTTTGTTTTATGCGTGCATCAGTATTGCGGCAAGCATTTTCAATAAATGTTTTTATTTGAGAATTTTTTTCCATTAGCTCAACTGTTTGTGGGAAAAGCATATGAAAAAGATGCTGTTGATACAAAAGTTGGAATGTTTTAAGTGCGGCACCTGTATGAAATAATTTACATGTTTCATCGAACAGACGTGCATGAGAGATATCCGCTAATATCGGCGCCATTTTTTTGATCGGTGCTAAAGAATCTTTTTCAATCGTGAAATCTAATTTAGCAGCAAGGCGCGCAACGCGTAACATGCGAACGGGATCTTCGCGGTAGCGAAGTTTTGGCTCACCAATAACACGAATAATTTTGTTTTTGATGTCATCCATTCCGCCGACAGCATCAATAATTGAAAAGCCATCAATGTTGTAATACAAAGCATTGATAGTGATGTCACGTCGCCAAATGTCTTCCTCTAATGTGCCATAAGTATTGTCGCGTTTGATCATGCCGCTATCGTGCAACTCTTGTGTGCCTTCATCACTATCAGCTCCGCGGAATGTGGCAACTTCAATGATTTCACGACCAAAATGCACGTGCGCAAGACGGAAGCGTCTTCCAATTAATCGACAGTTAGTGAATAAGTCTCTCACTTGATTGGGTCGGGCATCGGTGACGATATCAAAATCTTTTGGAAGAAGATCGAGCAATAAATCTCGGACCCCGCCACCAACAATATACGCTTGAAAGCCAGCAGACTTAAGTCGATAAAGCACTTTAAGTGCATTTCCGCTAATATTATTCCTGGAAATAGTATGTTGAGAACGAGGGATAACGCAGCGGGCATCGATGTTGCGGGCGGCTGCTTTTTTTCTCTTAAAGAGAAATTTGGCAAAAAATGCTTTAATGGGTAGCTCCTTTAAAAAGTTATTTTACAAAAATCCGTTGGCCGGATGATGTTGCTTTTTTCTAAGGTCTTTTCTGCTTTGAAGAGGGCGACCAACCGGTAGCCCCTACTCCAGGTCAGCGATAAATCTAGCACCACAATTAATTCAAGGCCACTAAAAATACACAAACGAACCAGCAATAAACATAAAACTCTCAGGAAACACTACGGCCCAGGGTAGGGGCTACCGGTTGGTCGCCCTCCTTTCATAGATTATACCCAAAAAATTATGCTACGCTAGCACACTCTTGTTATGACACAGTATTTAAGTGAACAATGTCCTCTTTACCATCTCCCTCGACTGAAGCACAAGCGCACAGCGAGCGCTTAACGCAGCGTTTGAAGCATGATATCCAGCAGCAGCAACGCGGTTGGGTAAGTTTTGCTGAGTTTATGCACCGTGCCTTATATGAACCTGGGCTGGGTTACTATGTCTCAGGAAGCCGAAAGCTAGGGGCGGAAGGGGATTTTGTCACTGCTCCGGAACTTTCACCCTCATTTGGTGAATGCCTTGCTTTGCAATGCCAGCAAATTTTCGATGTGATCGAAGCACCTTCTATTTTAGAGTTTGGCGCGGGCTCGGGTATCATGGCGGTTGACATTCTATCAACACTAGAAAAAAAACAGCAGCTTCCTCAACATTATTACATTTTAGAAGTGAGCCCTGATTTTCAAGAGCGGCAGTTGAATACTCTGCGTGAAAAGTGCCCGCATTTGTTGAGGTATGTCTCCTGGGTAAGCGAGCTGCCTAAAAACTTTGAAGGCGTGGTGTTAGCGAATGAAGTGTTGGATGCCATGCCGGTGCATGTATTTGAGCTGCAGAATGGGAAGATTTTCGAAAAAGGCGTGTCTATAAACGATGGTGATTTTGTATGGAAAACAAGAAACGATATTGATTTAGACGTAGGGGCAATCCCCCCATGGTTGCCCGATCTACCCGATGGATACGTCTCAGAAATCTGTCTTGCGATCAAACCCTGGCTAGAAGCGCTCTATTTATCAATGAAACGCGGTGCTGTTATATTAATCGATTATGGTTTTCCAGAACGTGAATACTATCATCCGGATCGCGATCAGGGCACGCTCATGTGTCATTATCGTCATCATGCACATACGGATCCGTTTCTCTATGTAGGTTTGCAAGATATTACCGCGCATGTTGATTTTACCACGGTGGCGCGCGCAGCCGATCAGTTGGGATTTTCTGTTGTAGGTTATACAGACCAAGCGAGCTTTTTAATGGCGTTGGGAATTGTTTCCAATACGGATATTGCCTTACTGAATACACAACAACACTATCAGCATGCACAAGCAATTAAAAAATTATTACTGCCTTCAGAAATGGGCGAGTTATTTAAAGTTATTGCGTTAAGTAAAAACATTGAAATCCCGTTGCAGGGATTTTCTTTAAAAAATGATGTGCATCGCTTGTAAGGGCGGAAAATTTACCGCCCTTGTTTTTACGCAAGATCACTATTTCTTACAACTAGCAGGTTCAGCGTTAGTTTTTTTGTCGCTAACCCCCGGAAAAAACCCTTGCGATTTCGGATTGGCAAGACTCATTCTTGCCACACTAATTTTAGTGTTGTTGGATTGATTTATTTGATTAAGTTCATCAGGGGCAGGAGCTTCTTCAGAGTCATTAATAGTAAATATTTCAATTTTCATATTAGTTTTATCAAACAATGCTTGAAGAATTTTTTTCGGTAATGGTGCGAGTATTTCGACAGTTTTACTGGAGATGTTGCTTTCAAAAACTGACTCAAGCCATGTGTTAACTTTCTCCTTTTGTTTGGCCTCAGGATAGCCGTTGCTCTTTTCCTCGAGTTCGTCGAAGTCAAATTTGGATATTCCCGGATGTTTAATGGCAAGATATGCTATATAAGCTTTCCAGATCATCGAGTCTGAAAATTTGTTATGCTCAGTATGCTCATTAAGCTCGTTTAAATTCTCGAGAACCCAAATTAAAAAAGGAGTCTTTACTTCTTTTCCAACAGGCTTGCCTTTATTAAATAGGGTGGCAGCTGCTTTTCTTCCCATTACGCTAGCGAGAGAAGATTGTTGGTCGTTATTCATCAAAATTCGACAAGCAAAAGAATAAGTTACAAAACGAAGATCGCTATTGAGGTCAAGAAGCTGTGTTCCTGATAATTCCCGAGTGATTTTGTTGTTTAATGCAAATGCGCGCTGCTGCACTTCTGTATGGTCTGTTTGTGGGCCAGCTCCAGGAGAGATGATTTCAAGTAATTTGTTCGTCATTACATCTAAATCGTCCATATAGTGGGACGACAATAATTTGAAAAATGTTTCTGAATCATGCTCGGTCAAAATGTCTGCATCGATAGCGCTCTCAGGACGAAAAAAATACTGTAACTGCATGAGGGCTTTTACGGCGGGTAATTGTTTGAAGTTCTCACTTGCGACGGCATAATAAGATAATGCGTAATATAAATACTGTGGGTAAGCAAGCAAAGCTGGAGCAATGAAAAGATTGAATAGCTCACTAGTTTTATCATCTGCAGGATCGTCGGATCTAAATGTATCTAAGCTCTCGAATGCTTTTGTGAAGATTTCAATTCGTTGCTCGGGAAGTATTTCATTAATGAGCTTACCACTTGTGTTTTCGTAACGTTTTTCAAGCGCAGCAAGTTTTTGTTTGAGAAAAAATAGATTAAATTCAGCATCGCCGTTTATATCGGCAAGAGGAGCTAGTTGTTCTTGCAAATCAACAAGATTTCCTTGGTTAGTGCATCCTAGTGCGATTAGGCCTTTTATAACTTCCGCACTTTGCGTGCTTGCTAAACGTCCCAAGATTCTTTTTTTAGAGATTATGTCAATGTTGCTAAACGTGTCTGATATCATTATTTCCCATGAAAGTTCGATAGCTGATGCGCGATGAGTCGTGGTGAGGCGATCTTCTAGCAAGTAGGGATCGCTGAGAAATATTATCCAGGTGGCCAGATCTTTTTCGGCACTAGAAAACAAGGGCATGATGCTAGACGCAAATGTCGGTGGTCCAATGTATTGATTTTGGCTTCTTAAAAAGATATAGGCAGACATTCTTTGTTCATTGTCGCAGTTTTTTAACAAGTTAAGGGCGACCGCTCTTGCTAACTCATATAGGCGTGGTATGGGCTCTTGCACTTTATCGCAGACTGCAACTAAGTTGAACCAATCAAATTCAGTAAAAAACGGAAGCGCCGCACCGGCATCTATTACTTCCTCAATAGTGGGTATTAATTTATCCAGATACAGTTTTGCAATTTTAACACCAGCGGAACCTTCATCTGGTTCTGCATTGAGGGCGCTCATTCCCCATGATTCTAGTAAAGCGGGGCGTGATTCGCGTGGAGTGAGACATAGTATTGCTAGCATAATATTTACCTGTCATTTTAGTTGAACGTAAGTGTTTCGAGGGGGCCGGAAGTTTTTGTCTCGCCAGCAGGGGAGAACATAGTTTGAGCTCCATCAGCATACAGTTTCTCTCCGCTTGCCGTGTCTTCCAAAGCTGCCGCTGTGCCTGTTGTAGTAATGATTTCTAACGTATTGTTATCAAATAACATCAATGCATTTTGGGTGTTAACACCTCTTGTGATGATGGTCATAAAGGAAGTATTGTCTCCCATTTTTGCTCTTGGGTATGTACTTGCCTCACGCGTATCCGTTATAAAATTGTTTGTTGAATGTTGATATTTTGAAAACGGTGAGGAACTTCGTAATTCAGTTAGGGCGTAAATAAGAAATTCCAATTTAAGGTTTCTATCGGTTGTAGTGAAAAGCGCGCTGAGAGCTAGCGCCTGCCTGGCAAATGCGAATGCATTTCGAGCGCCTTTTCCTGCCTCAAGTTTACTTCCTTCAGTATAGAGCAAAATCAAATTGCAAATGGCGAATTGTGTTAAAGTCGTGCTAGTACCGAATTTTTCTTTTAATTGATTTTTTTGTTCTTGAGATAATGAGAGCATGGCTTTATAAAGCTTATGATGTTCCGTGCCTTTTTTAGCGTTTTCAAGGACTTCTATTTTCTTGGTTGTATTAAAAATTTTTGGGGTGGGCGTCTTACTACCAGGTGGTTTTATCTTAGCGATTGCAAAAGCTTTCCGTATAATCTCCTGTACTTCAGAATCATCGACGTTAAAAATCAGATTTGCTAGTGTGTTGGTCAGTTGCTCAAAATCTTCTTTTGCCTGATCAAATGTCTCATCATTCAATAGTTTTTCAAGTAATGCGGACATGGCGGAGTTTCCTTTATTGGCAAAGTTTGTTTTTTTAATTAAAAAATTCTATGTACAACTTATAGGCAGGGAGAATAACAGCAGTACTAGTAATGTCAAGCCTGCGGTCGATTTGCTTCAATACTATATAAGACACACACAAAAAGCGTTTTTAGGAGTGATCCAGTGCACGACTGGTCATTATATAACCAGAAATTTCCGGCTTGAGTGGTTGAAAATCGTAAATTAGAATGATTTTGTTCTTAAAAACAACAATCCTTCATCTCTACTTAAGGTTTGACCTTTAACATTGGTGGTTTACGAATAACACCAAAAGGTCAAAGTTTATGCAAGTTACACTAAATTCGAATGGACCAGTTCCAAGTCAAACACTTAATGCAAAAGCAACTGTTGCATCAACCTACAATACCGTTTCTAAACTTCTTGTGGCGAGTGCAGACAATAAAGCATTAGTAGGCTTTTTTAGATTAATTGCTTCTGAAGCAATGTTGAATATTCTTAAAGATGATGATGAAGATAAAATTGCACAAACTGTCGGCGACAAAGCGACGAATCTTGCACGTATGAATTTCTTTGTTCATGTAGCAACGCTTGCAAAAGCAGATGCAGCTCAACAAACATTAGCAATAGAATTACTTCGCGCAGCAGCCTATTTTGGTTCAGGTCGTGCATGTCAATCACTAATT
>Ga0105050_10007712_pt1 | contig 12731 bp, 11 predicted proteins | sample FRY01_FD_78088 | JGI IMG/M metagenome (GOLD analysis project Ga0105050, IMG submission 78088) | Freshwater microbial communities from Lake Fryxell liftoff mats and glacier meltwater in Antarctica - FRY-01 | ecosystem: Environmental > Aquatic > Freshwater > Ice > Glacier meltwater ... | reverse complement strand
TACGCAACGCCTCGCGGCGCTGCGATGCACTCAACCGGTCGATGTCGGAGAGCCAGGCCAGAGAGATCGCCCCGTCCATCTGCAATGCTCCAAAATCACCGGCCGAGTAAATTCTCCAACAGCCTACACGATAAGAGCGAAAAGAAGGTTTTTCTTCCTTCACACCATTCCGTTTGGCGCCACCAAGATCTTGCCCCCCTTGGCATCGCGCTGCGCATGCGCCACCGCGTCCGCAATGCGCTCGATCGGGTAAACCTCGGCCACCGGCGCATCCAGCTTGCCGTCCAGCATCTGCCGGCCGAGGTCAGCGAAAATCGTGCGGATCTCGGCCAACGGGCGCCGCCCCAGGAACCGCCCCAGCATGAAGCCGGACAGGGTGAGGCCGCGGAACATCAGCTCCGAACGGTCGATCATCGGCTGCCCGCCGCTCATCGCGCCATAGGTCACCACCGCACCATCGTCGGCCACGCAGGTGGCGATGCGCTGCAACGCCTCGCCGCACACCGCATCGATGCCGAGCTTCACCGGCGCGCCGCCGCCCCCTGACGCCTCAATTGCCGTCGCCACGCGTGCCGCCAGGTCGGGCCCGTCGACCACGCACACATCCGCGCCCATCGCCTCCAGCTCCGCGAACAGCGCCTCGCGCCGCACCACGTTCACCGTGCGCAGCCCCTGTGCCCGACCCAGCCGGATCACCAGCCGCCCCACCGCCGAATTGGCCACGTTCTGGATCACCCAGTCGCCGGGCGCGAGCTTCGCCACGTCGCTCAGCAACAGCTGCGCCGTCGGCGGGTTGATCCGCAGCATCGCCGCCTGGCGCACCGGGATGCCCTGCGGAATGGCGATCACATCCTCGCCGCGCACGCGCCGCCGCTGCGTCCAGTTCTCGCGTTGCAGGTTGATCACATGGTCCCCGACCGCCACGTGCGACACGCCGTCGCCCACCGCCGCAACCCGGCCCACGCATTCGGCCCCGGGTGTGGCGGGCAGCTTCGGGCGCAGCCGGTACTGGCCGGTGCAGAACGAGATGTCGGCCGGATTGATCGGGAAGGCCAGCACGTCGAACACCACCTCGCCCGGCCCCGGCGCGCCGACATCGGGCACCTCCACGCACCGCACCACCTGTTCCGGCACGCCGTACGCCGCCAGCTGAACCTGCTTCATCATCCGTCTCCCGTATCGGCGCGAGTGTGCGGCGCCGACCACGACACCTCAAGCCCGATAGACGCCGTGGCACGCCCTGCGCATCGTCGGCGAAATCGGAGGTGACGATGCGGAAATCTGGACCAGTGCCGCCATCACCGTCAGCCACGCCCGGCTGGTCTACGACGTGTTGGTTACGATAAATTCCAACCTCAAGCCGCGCCGCCATCGACCAATGCGAACGGCTGGCACGTCGCCTGCACCTTCTGGGGCGGGTTGTCGCTGTCCAGCCCGATCAGCAGCGCGCCGCTGGTTTCCCGCTGCGACGGGCGCAACCCCTATGGCTGGCCCTGCGACGCGGCGCTGCACAAGCTGATGAGCGAGGACTTTCTCGATGCCACGACACCCGACGCACAGATGCAGTTGGTCGAGGCGATCCAGACCTGATTCTACGAAACCTTCCCCTACATCGCCACCGGCATCATCCGCCGGCCGATCGCCCGCCGCACCGACCTCCAGGGCCTGCCGCGCACGCAATACCCGGTGTTCTGCAATGTGGAGCGGGTGGCGAGGTAGGGAAGACTCTTCTTTTTCTGGAGAAAAAGAAACAAAAAGACTTTTATCATTTGCGCCTCGCCTAGCCTGGCAAGCGAAACGCAAACAGATAGAAGTTTTTTGGTTCTTTTTTTCAAAAAAGAACAAACTTCCTTCCTTCACAGAAAGTTCGTCACGATCCGCCATCCACCGAAAGCACCTGCCCGGTCACGTAGCTGCTCTCATTGGACAGCGGCAAGTTGATCGCGCAGTCCATATCAACGCCCTTTGAACTCGGGCTTGCGCTTCTCCAGCATCGCGGCGCGCGCCTCCTTGGCGTCCTCGGTGTGGGCGAGCTGCGTGGTCACCTCCTCGCTGGCGATGAAGATGTCGGATACTGCCATCAGGCCGAGACCCGCGCCAAGCGCCACGCCGTTGACCGCGGCGATCACCGGATTCTGGCATTCATGGATGGCGTTGCCGGTTTCGCGAGTGAGCACGGCGACGCGGATGTCGTCGCGCTCGGGTATCTCGTCGAAGATCTCGATCAGCCGGTCGCGCATGGCACGGTCGAGCGCGTTGACCGGGGGCGGTTGAGGGTGACCAGCGCGATGTGGCGGTCGACCTCGAACCTGATGCTACCGGAATCGCTCATCGCGATGCTTCAGGCTTTCTGCGGGGTGAACAGCTCGAAGGGCGGATAGTCCTTGGTGATGTCGCTGGTGACCTCGATCAGGGCGGGGGCGTTGGTGGCGAGGGCTTCCTTCAGGGCGGCGTGCAGGCCGGCGGCGTCGGCGACCTTCCAGGCGGCGACGCCGAAGGATTTGGCGAAGGTCTGGAAATCCGGGTTGGTCAGCAGCGAGCCGGAATCACGGCCGTCGAACAAGCGATGCTGGTCGCGCAGGACGTTGCCGTAGGACTCGTTGTTGAACAGCACGGTGACCAGGTTGATGCCAAAGCGGGTGGCGGTGGCGAGGTCGGTGCCGCCGAACAGGAAGCCGCCGTCGCCGGTGATCGACACCACGGCACGGTCGGGGTTGGCGACCTTCACGCCGAGTGCGGTGGGGAAGCCGTAGCCGAGCGTGCCGGAGAAGCCGGAGGTGACCAGGCCGCGCGGCTGGTAGACGGGGTAGCCGATCCAGGAGACGTAGCCGACCTGGGTCATCTCATCGACCAGGATGCCGTCGTCGGGCATGGCCGAGCGGATGGCGGCCAGGAGGCCCATCTGCGGCTGGACCTGGGTCAGGAATTCCTGCGACGCTGCCTTCGCCGCAGCGATGGCGGCGGGGCGGGCGGCGTCGGTGTGGCGGGCCACGGCGGCGGCTAGGTCGCGGGCGGCGTCGGCGCTGTCGGCGACGATCGGGATGTCGACGGCCTGGCGGCGGTGCTCGGCGGCGTCGATGTCGATGCGGGCGAATTTCAGGCCGGGATTGCGCGGCCAGCGGGAGGTGGCGGCATCGAGGCGGGTGCCGATGCCGATCAGCAGGTCGACCTCGTGCCACAGGCGGGTGGCCTCGTTGACGTTCAGCGAGAGGGGGTGGCGCGAGTCGACCACGCCGCGGCCGGTGCGGAAGGAGACCACCGGGGCCTGGAGGCGCTCGGCGAGGGCCAGGATCTCGGCGCTGGCGTGGGCGGCGCCGCCGCCGACCCAGATCATCGGCATTTTTGCAGCGTCGACCAGCTTGGCGAGAGCGGTGATCTTCTCGGGGTCGGGGGTGGGGTTGGGCAGGCGGCCGAGCGGGTCCTGGGGCGTGACTTCGGCGGCGAGCGGAAACATGTCCCACGGGACCTCGACGGCGACGGGGCCGGGGCGGCCGGAGGTCATGGCCTGGAAGGCGCGGGCCATGACGTTCGGCGCATCGGTCGGGTGCTCGATCCGTTCGGCGAACTTGAGCAGGGTTTTCAGCGTGGCGAGCTGGTCGGGCAGTTCGTGCAGCTGGCCGCGGCCGCGGCCGATGAGGGCGCTGGGGACCTGGCCGGTGATGCAGAGCATGGGCGCGTTGAGGCCCCAGCCGGTGGCCATGGCGGCGGTGGTGTTCAGTACGCCGGGGCCGGGGACGACCGAGAACACGCCGGGCTTGCCGGTGGAGGCAGCGTAGCCGAGGGCCATGTAGGCGGTGGTCTGCTCGTGGCGGGCGTTGATCAGGTTGAGGCGGTTGGCGTTGCGGGCGAAGGCGTCGAACAGGCCGTAGACCTGCACGCCGGGCAGGCCGAAAACGGTGTCCACGCCATGGCGCAGCAGGGAATCGACGATGGCGTCGCCGCCGGTCATGCGAGGCATGGTGGTTTCCGTCCCTTGGATGCAGGTGGAGACCAGTTTGCCACGGCAATGTCATCGGTCAAAGGGGCGGCAATTGCGTTAAGCTGGAGCGACAGGACAGGAGGACGCGATGGCGATCAATCGTACGGGCTCGGCGATCTGGCAGGGCGGGCTGAAGGACGGGCACGGGACGGTCTCGACCGAGAGCGGTGCGCTGTCGGGCCAGCCCTATGGCTTCGCGATGCGCTTCGAGGGGGCGAAGGGGACCAATCCGGAGGAACTGATCGCGGCGGCGCATGCCGGGTGCTTCAGCATGGCGCTGTCGAACATTCTGGGACAGGAAGGGCTTACCGCCGAACGGCTGGACACGAAGGCGCGAGTGACGATGGAGCAGGCGGCCGGCGGGTTCGAGATCACCGCGGTCCATCTGACGCTGGAGGGCCGGGTGCCGGGATGCGACGCGGCGAAGTTCCAGGAGCTGGCGGAAAAGGCCAAGGTCGGGTGCCCGGTGAGCAAGCTGCTGAAGGCCGACATCACGCTGGAGGCGCAGCTGGTGTGAGGAAATTGTTTTTATACCGCTATCGTAACAAATAGGGCGTGGCTCGACACCGCTGATTGGAGCCGATTCTAGGTCGAAAGCGGCCGGGCGGCGCGCGGGTCAGCGGGCCATGGGCTGCATCCGCGGTGCGAGTGCGGCCGTTGGCGTGGGCGGCGCGCTGCGAATAGGTCGCGAGGCGCGGTGATGCGCAACGGGGCATGGAGCAGGACGGAAGAGGGCCTGGCCGCGGGCGGAGACGGCGCGGCGGTGCCACGGCCCGACGGCGTGCGCGCAAACGCATTTCGGCCGAGAGCGTGGGGTGAAACGCGCGTGGCAGCCGGGCGGGCGGCAGCCGAAGTTGGCCCGCCGCCCAAAGCGACACCATGGTCTCCAGGCGGGCGAGAATGCGCACGAGGCAGGTGAGGATGAGCGCGTGCAACGCCGCCACCAGGCCCGCATCGCGGGCGTGGTCGGACTCCTCACGCGCGGCCGCGAGGATGCCGGCGACGTGGTGGGTCAGGGGGCGGGGCGGTTGATCTAACACGTAGGTGTTATAACTAACTTTCGGGGTCGATGCAAGGGATTTTCAAGGAATTTCGATGGGAAGGAAGACTTCTTTTTGTGAACAAAAAGAAGCAAAAAAACTTCATCCATTTGCCGGCATCGACGCCGGGCAATGAACACATCGGCGGTGCCGCCTGCGTTCGGGAAGATGCTCAAGTGACGGCGATCACCGCAACCAGGGGGGAAAGTTTTTTTGCTTCTTTTTGTTCACAAAAAGAAGTCTTTCTCCCCTTCTAGACTTCCAGCCATTCCTTGCGGATACCCTCATTCGCCGCCAGCGCAGAGGGATCGCCTTCGAACACGATGCGGCCATGGCCCATTACGTACAGGCGTTTGGAGATTTTCAGCGCGATGGTCAGTTTCTGCTCGACCAGCAGGATGGCCACTCCGCGCCGGGATATCTCGTTGAGCAGTTCACCGACCTGTTCGACGAGTTTCGGCGCCAGCCCCTCGGTGGGTTCGTCGATCAGGACCAGGTCGGGGTCGCCCATCAGGGTGCGGCACATGGTCAGCATCTGCTGCTCGCCGCCCGACAGCACGCCGGCTGGGTTGTCGCGGCGTTCGCCCAGGTTGGGGAACAGCTTGAACACGTCGTCGAAATTCCAACGGCCAAAGACGTTGGCGCGCTTGAGGCCGAGTTCGAGGTTCTGCTTCACCGTCAGGGTCGGAAAAATCTGCCGGTCCTCGGGCACGTAGCCGATGCCGGCATGGACAATCTGGTCGGGCCGCAGCCCGGCGATCTCCCGGCCGCGGAAGCTGATCTCGCCATGCGGCGCCACCAGTCCCATGATCGCCTTGCAGGTGGTGGAGCGGCCGACGCCGTTGCGGCCGAGCAGGCTGACGATCTCACCCTCATTGATCTCCAGGTCGACGCCCTGCAGGATGTGGCTTTTGCCGTAAAAGGCATTCAGACCCCGAACGATCAGCATCAGGCGGCCTCCTCGCCGAGATAAGCCGCCTGCACTGCGCGGTTGGCGCGGATATTGGCTGGCGTGTCGCTGGCGATCACTTCGCCATAGACCAGCACGGTGATGATGTCGGCCAGGCCGAACACCACGCCCATGTCGTGTTCCACCATCACCAGCGTCTTGTCCTCGCTGACGGAGCGGATCAATTGCTGGGCATATTCGGTCTCGCTGTGGCTCATGCCGGCGGTCGGTTCGTCGAGCAGGATCACATCGGCCCCGCCGGCGATGGTGATGCCAACCTCCAGCGCCCGCTGCTCGGCATAGGACAGCAGCCCGGCCGGCAGGTTGCGGCGGTTATGCAGGTTCAGACGCTCCAGCAACTGGTCCGCCGCCTCGTTCAGCTCGCTCTGGCCGCCAAGCAGATGCCAGAACGAATACTTGTAGCCACGCGACCACAACAACCCGCAACGGATGTTCTCGAACACCGTCATGCGCGGAAAGATCGAGGTGATCTGGAAGCTGCGCGACAGGCCGAGATGGTTGATCTGCTGCGGCGCCAGTCCCGCGGTGCTGCGCCCGTTCAGCGTGATCTGGCCGGAGGTGATCGGAAATCGCCCGCTGATCAGGTTGAACAGCGTAGTCTTGCCCGCCCCGTTCGGCCCGATAATGGCATGTCGTTGGCCGCGCGGGATGGTCAGGTTCACACCACGGATGATCTCGGTGCGGCCGAAACTTTTGCGCACGTCGGTGAGCTGGATGGCCGCCCCCGTCTTGTCCTGATCGGTCATGCGACAATCCCCCGGGCCTTGGCATCCTCGATCAAAGCATTCCAGCGCAGCCGGAAGCCGCGGCCTTCGACGCGCAGCCACAGCGCGCCGCCGAGCATCATCGCCACGCCGATGATCCAGGGCAGCAGGCTCGAACTGTCCAGCGGCACTCCCAGCAGGGCGAGCTTCTTGCCCCGGGCGGCGCCGATGGTGAGGTGGTTGGCGAGTTCCACGAAGGTGACGAAGCCCAGCATCATGACCGCTCCGGGCGCCAGCACCCTGGCATAAGGCACCACGAGCTCGCGCATCCGCCCCATGCGGACAATGGGGGCATGCACGCCGATGATGCCGATCAGCCCGCCAGGCGCATACATCACGATCACGATGAACAGCACGCCAATATAGACCAGCCAGGCCGAGGTGTACAGGCTGATGCCGCTTTGCAGCCCGACCACGACCACAGCACCCAGCACCGGGCCGAAGAAGCCCGCAGCACCGCCGATATAGGCGGCGAGCAGGCCGTTGGCCGATTGCACCGCGGCCAGGGTGTCGAAGGTGACGATCTCATAAACCAGGGTGTACAAGCCGCCGGCGATGCCGGCGAAGAAGCCGGACAGGATGAACTGCCAATAGCGCACCACGCGCGGGTCGTAGCCGACGAACTGGGTCCGCTCGTAGTTGTCGCGGGCGGCATTTGCGATCCGGCCTAGCGGTGTTTGCGTTTGCAGATACATCAGGATGGCGGCGATCATCGCCCAGACCACCAGCAGGCAATAGACCTGCCAGGCCGAGCTGTAGGTGAAGCCGAACAGCGAGCTGCCGATCACCCGGTTGGTGGTGATGCCGCCCTCGCCGCCGAAGAAGGTCATGAACATGAGCGCCGAGGCGGTGAACAGCTCGCCCAGGCCCAGGGTGATCATGGCGAAGGCGGTGGCGCGCTGCTTGGTGGCAACGTAGCCGGCGAGTGTGCCGCACAACAGCCCGCCCACGCCGCCGGCCAGCGGGATCAGCTCGGCCGGGAGCCACAATATGTCGTTGGCCTTGACGAAGTTCAGCGTGTGCGCGGTGAAGTAGGCGCCGATGCCGAACAAGATGGCGTGGCCGAACGACAGCAGACCCGCCTGGCCCATCAGCATGTTGTACGACAGCGCGAACACCGCCATCAGCGCCATCTGGCTCATCAGGGTCAGCGCGAAGCCGGAATGGCGGCCGCGCGACCAGTCGTAGAAGGCGAACGGGATTGCGAACATCAGCACAAGGACGGCCAGCCACATCCAATGGCGGCGCAGCAGGGTGATCGGGCTCATGTGTCGCGCGTTCCCATCAGGCCGCGCGGTCGCAGCATCAGGATCAAGACCAGCAGGATGAAGGGCAGCAGCGCGCCGATGCGCGGCAGCGAGACCATCAAGAACTCCGCCCCGGGCGTGGCCTTGGTCACGATCACGCCAAACACTTCAAGCAGGTCGGCCAGCGAATAATCGAGCACCACGGCAAAGGTCTGGATCAACCCCATCATGATCGCCGCAATGAAACAACCGGTCAGCGAGCCGAGGCCGCCGAAGATCACCACCACGAAGACGATCGGCCCCATGGAAAAGGCCATGCCGGGATCGGTCACGCGGTAGTTGCCGCCGATCACCCCGGCCAGCCCCGCCAGCGCGGTGCCGGCCGCAAAGACCATGGTGAACACCCGCGGCACGTTGTGGCCGAGTGCCCCCACCATGTCGGGATGGGTCAGCGATGCCTGGACGATCAGGCCGATGCGGGTGCGCGTCAGGCCGAGCCAGATGATCAGGAACATCAGCGCCGAGATCAGCAGCATGAAGGCGCGATAGGCGGGGAACTGGGTGCCGTAGATGGTGAACAGCGGGAAATCGAGTTCGGTGGGAATGCGGTACGGCACCGGGATCAGGCCCCAGGTCATCTGCACCACCTTCTCGATGATCAGCGCGACGCCGAAGGTGAACAGCAATTCCGGGATGTGGCCGTGGCGGTGCACCTGGCGGAGGCCGTACATCTCGATCCCCGCCCCGATCAGGCCGCACAGCAGCGGGGCGATGATCAACGCCGGCCAGAAGCCGACATAGAGACTGACCGTGTAGGCGAAATAGGCACCGAGCATGTAGGCGCTGGCGTGGGCGAAATTCAGCACGCCCATCATGCTGAGGATGAGCGTGAGCCCGCTTGCCAGCATGAACAGCAGCATGCCGTAGACGAGCCCGTTGAGCAGGGAAACGACGAATACTTCCATGGAGGTCCTGGTTAGAATTGCCCTGCCAAGGGGGCCGCGGCGTGCAGCGCGAATCCCCTGCCCCGCATCGATTGCGGGCAGCGCGGCAGGGGCGGAGGGCGGTCAGTTCAGCTGCGTGGACGGCGCATTTTGCAGGTGGTCGGCTGCACGACGTCGTCGGACTTGATGATGGCCGCGAGCTTCCACCCCAGGCCGGTCTTCTCCGCGTCGTACTTCACGCCCTTCTGGAACACGCCCACGTAGTATGCGGTCATGATTTGATGGTCGTCGCCGCGCATCCAGGTGTCGAAGCCCAGGAAGTCCTTCATCTTTTGGTCTTCCATCGCGCTCGCCACCTTGAAGGCATCGAGCGAGCCCGCCTTGTTGATGGCTGAGGCCACGTGCTCGAAGATGGTGCGGAACACGGCGGCCGAGAAGTCGAAGTTATGCTTGGCGCGGAAGCCGTTGGCGAAGGCCTCGGCCTCCTTGTTGCCGATCTCAGGCGCGATGTTTTCGCCGAAACTCATCACCGCGTTCACCTTCCCGTCGCCGGCCGGGCCGATGGCGGTCGCGCCGCCGGGCAGATGGGCGTAGAAGGTGTAGTAGTTGAGGTCGATGCCCGCATCGAGGCCGGCCTTGATCAGCAGGTTCATGTCCGGGCCCCAGTTGCCGGTCAGCAGCGCCTGCGCACCGGAGGCCTTGATCTTGGTGATGTAGGGCGAGAAATCCTGGACCTTGCCGAGCGGGATCAGCTCGTCACCGACCACCTGGACGTCGGGCCGGTTCTTGGCCAGGAAGATCTTCACGTCGCGTTGCACCGAGTGGCCGAACAGGTAGTCCTGGTTCAGCAGATAGACCTTGGTGGTGGTCTTGGGCAGCGCCTTGACCATCACTTCGGCCTTCTGGGCCACGTTGAGGTCGAAGCGGAAGTGCCAGAAGCTGCACTGTTCGTTGGTCAGTTCGGTCGCCACCGCGCCGCAGTTCAGATAGATGATGCGGTTGTCGGGGTTGCGCTCGTTGTGCTTGTTCACCCCATCGATCAGGGCAGCGGCAATGTTTGAGCCGCTGCAGTGCATGATGAACGGCATGTTCTGGTCGGTCGCGGTCTTGAGCGCGATCAGTGCGTCCGACGGCTGCGACTTGTTGTCGAACGGCACCAGCTCGAACTTGCGCCCGATCGCCCCACCTTTGGCGTTGATGAACTCGATGATGTACTGCATCTGCTTCAGGTTGGCGTCGCCCACCTGGGCGAACGGGCCAGACAGCGGGTCCGTATAGGCGATCTTGATCGTGGGTTGCGCCTGGGCCGGCGTGGCCAGCGCACCAACCGCCACGAAGCCGGCCGCAAGGGCCGAAAGGATCGTCTTTCCGAAAAGCATGCGTATCTCCCTCATCGCTCGGGCGTCTTTGTCCCGCTGCGTGTGAACTGTTACGAATATGCCGTGCACGCCAGGCGGCGGCAATGCCTAAAGTCAGACCGTGCGGCAATATCGTGCCCAGTGCTGGGGCAACCGTGGCCGGCGTGCGGCGCGAACCCCCTGCCCCGCCACCCTTGCGGGCAGCGCGGCAGGGGGGAGGGCGGTCAGCTCAGCTGCGCGGACGGCGCATCTTGCAGGTGGTCGACGGCACCACCTCGTCGGCCTTGATGATGGCCGCGGTCTTCCAGCCCAGGCCGGTCTTCTCAGAGTCGTACTTCACGCCCCTCTGGAACACTCCCACGTAGTATGCGGTCATCATCTGATGGTCGTCGGCGCGCATCCAGGTGTCGAAGCCCAGGAAGTCCTTCATCTTCTGGTCTTCCATCGCGCTGGCCACCTTGAAGGCATCGAGCGAGCCCGCCTTGCTGATGGCGGAGATCGTGTGGTCGAAGATGGTGCGGTACACAGCGGCCCCGAAGAAGTCGATGTTGTGCCTGGCGCGGAAGCCGTTGACGAAGACCTCCGCCTCGGTGTTGCCGATTTCCGGCGCCACGTTATCGCCGTGGCTCATCACCGAGAGCACCTTGCCTTCGCCGCGCGGGCCGATGGCGGTGGGGCCGCCGGCGAGATGCGCGTAGAAGGTGTAATAACTGAGGTCGATGCCCGATTCGAGGCCCGCCTTGACCAGCAGGTTCATGTCGGGGCCCCAGTTGCCGGTGATCAGCGCCTGCGCACCAGAGGCCTTGATCTTGGTGATATAGGGCGAGAAGTCCTGGATCTTGCCGAGCGGGATCAGCTCGTCGCCGACGATCTGGATGTCGGGTCGGTTCTTGGTCAGGAAGATCTTCACGTCACGCTGCACCGACTGGCCGAACAGGTAGTCCTGATTCAGCAGGTAGACCTTGGTGGTGGTCTTGGGCAGCGCCTTGACCGCCACTTCGGCCTTCTGGGTCACGTTGAGGTCGTAGCGGAAGTGCCAGAAACTGCACAGTTCGTTGGTCAGTTCGGTCGCCACCGCGCCGCAGTTCAGATAGATGATGCGGTTGTCGGGGTTGCGGTCGTTGTGCTTGTTCGCCCCATCGATCAGGGCAGCGGCGATGTTCGAGGGGCCGCAGTTCAGGATGAACGGCATGTTCTGGTCGGTCGCGGTCTTCAGCGCGATCAGCGCGTCCGACGGCTGCCCCTTGTCGTCGAACGGCACCAGCTCGAACTTGCGCCCGATCGCCCCACCTTTGGCGTTGACGAAGTCAATGACGTACTGCAACTGCTTAAGCTCGGCGTCGCCCACCACCGCGAACGGGCCCGACAGCCGGGTGGTAAAGGCGACCTTGATCGTCGGCTGCGCCAGCGTCGGCGTGACCAGTGCCGCAACCGCCACGAAGCCGGCCGCAATGGCCGATAGGATCGTTTTTGTGAAACGCATGCTGTTCCTCCCCCAGTGCCCGTGCATTTCCTACGCGGTGCAGTTTCCTGGCGCGAATGTGTCGTGCCGACCACGCCAACGCAATGCCCAAACGCATGGCAGACAGCAATATTTGCCGACCAACAAGCAACGAGGGCACGGTCCGGCGCTTGACCGCATCGGGGCTGCGCGAACATGACCGCGCGACCGGACATGATCGCGCGCAGATCCTCGATGGATGTGGTGATCATCGACGCCGGCATCAGCGGGCTCGCCGCCTGCGGTTCGCGAGCGGACCGAACTGGGGTTGCACACGCAACTGGCGGCCACCGCCATCCCGGCCGCGGCGCTGGCCTTTCACTCCCAGAACGGGCACCCGTGTCAAAAGCGTAGTTTCCGCCGAAAAAACGGTCAACTCCGCGACGGGCTACAAGCGGCTGGCCGGGTTCGATGTGGGCGGCTTGAACGCGCGCGCCTCGATCATGGCCGCCGCGCCGACGTAGCCGGTCATACCCGACTGCCTCGTGATTGACCGATACCGAAAGCCAAGGCCGGGGCTTTGCACTGGACCCACCAAAGTCCCGAGCGCGCCTTCACGCGACGGACCAATTCCATGGACCTTAAAATGGGTTTCCAAAGGCCGCCGGCCTTTGGTGGGTCCAGCAACTGTCTTGTTTGTTTCGCCATGATTCATGCTTTGAGGGTGGTTGGGTGCCACATTTGGTTGCGTTGGAGCATGACATTGAGGATACCGATAAGCTTCCGGATGACGGCGATAAGGGCGAGTTTCTTTGGCTTTCCCGCGCCGCACAGTCTTTCATAGAAGGCGCGCAGCGCCGGGTTATGCTTGGTGGCGACGAGTGCAGCCATGTAAACGACCTTGCGCACGTCGTGTCGTCCACCGCTGATATGGCGGGCGCCGCGGCGGTTGCCGCTGTCGTTGGCGATCGGCGCGACGCCGACCAGG
>Ga0105050_10007710_pt1 | contig 12733 bp, 11 predicted proteins | sample FRY01_FD_78088 | JGI IMG/M metagenome (GOLD analysis project Ga0105050, IMG submission 78088) | Freshwater microbial communities from Lake Fryxell liftoff mats and glacier meltwater in Antarctica - FRY-01 | ecosystem: Environmental > Aquatic > Freshwater > Ice > Glacier meltwater ... | reverse complement strand
TGGCAAAACGGACGGGCAGGAAGCCCGGCTGGTTCAGCCCGTCGCGTTCCAACAGGGCGCGCAGCCGCGTCTGCGTGTCGGGGTCGAACAGGATGCTGGCGGGACCGCCCAGGACCGCGGCGGCGTCGATCCCGCTGAACTGCACAAGATTGGCGCTGGCAGCGACAATGGAAAGCTCGCGGTCAGACAGCGCCACCAGCGCGCCGTGCGGCTGGATCGCGCCAGGGATGTGGATCGGCTCGCGGGCGCAGTCGGACAGGTCGGGCAGGTCGCGCAGTTCGTCAAGGGCAGTCGCACGCGACTGCGGGGTTCATGGCGACACCTCCAGCCACTGCTCGAACGCCGCGAAGGTGGCCGCGGCGGCGGCAGCCATGGCGGTGCGGCCGTCGGCGTCCGCGCCACACGCCTCGATCGCGTCGCAGCAGGCGCGCCAGCGGGCAAGCTGGTGCTGTTCTGGGGCGAAGAACGTCCACCCGGGCCCAGTGGAGCTGATGATCGCCGCGGCGGCGGGCGCCAAAACGCGTGCGCCCAGGTGCGACCCCTCGACCACCCAGGCGCAGCCGAGTGCCGCGGCGGGGTGGTCGAGCCGGGGCAATAGCCCGCTGGCGTTCGGCACTTCGCCGATCCTGCCCGCGCTGTCTCCGATGGCTGCGAGGTCGGCGCGCAGGCGTGCGGCGCGGCCCGGGGGGCGGTCGCCCCACCATGCCATCCAGGGGTGGCCGGCCTGCACGGCAAGCTGCGTCTCGATCGGCTCGTGCAGGCCGAGCAGCCGCCGCAGAAGGTGCGGGTAGCCGGTCCGGTCCAGCTTTCCCGCCTGCAATGCGGCGAGCAAGGGGTTATGGTGCAGCCGGGAATGCGCGGCATCCGTCGCCTCGCGCAGGTCCAGGCGCGCCGACCGCTGCGCCGTGGTTGCGCGCGCGCCGTCGATCAGGGAACTCAGTTCCGGCACGCCGCACTCCCGTTTCACCCGCAAGACCGTCAGTGTCGCACCGGACGGCGAACAAGGGATCGTTGTTTGGCCCGTTTGCCGATCTGTGCCAATGGGTCCGCAAGCAATTCCAGGTCACCCTTGCGCGACTTATCTTGATGCCATGTTTTGCGCATCGCGACCGATGGTATCGAGTTTTGGTTTCGCGCGCTCCCGCCGGCCAACCCGGCGCGCCTGCCCAATCCCGCTGACCGCGGAAAACGCGGCCGAAGCCGGCCGCGTGCGATGGGCTACCGCACGCTGTCTGCCCGGCCCCGCCTCATGCGCCGGTGCGTCACAGAACGCCCGGAAAGTGGCAGGCCACGAGTTGGCCGTCGGCACCCGGCTGCAATGCGGGTGCTTCCGCCGCACAGCGTGGCTGGGCGATCGGGCAGCGGGTCCGGAAACGGCAGCCGCTCGGCGGATTGACCGCATTGGGCGGCTCCCCCTTCATTGGAACGTGGCGGCGCGCGCGCTCGACGCGTGGATCAGGCACCGGGGCGGCGGCGATCAGGGTTTGCGTGTAGGGGTGCAGCGGGCGGGTGAACAGATCGCTGGCGCGGCCCGATTCCATCACCTTTCCCAGATACAGCACTACGATCCGGTCGCAGATATGGCGTACGACGGCAAGGTCGTGGGCAATGAACAGGTAGGTCAGGCCGAGGCGCTCCTGCAGGTCGACCATCAGGTTGATGATCTGCGCCTGGATGTTCACGTCCAATGCGGAGATGGGCTCGTCGGCCACCACCAGGTCGGGGCCGACGGCGAGCGCGCGGGCGATGGAGATGCGCTGGCGTTGGCCGCCGGAGAACTCGTGTGGAAACCGGCTGGTGGCGACGGCGGGCAGGCCGACGAGGTCGAGCAACTCGGCCACGCGGGCGCGCGCCGCCGCCTCGCCGGGCACGATGCGGTGCAGCAGCAACGGGCCGGACAGGATCTCGCCCACCGACATCCGCGGGTTGAGCGAGGCGTAGGGATCCTGGAAGATCATCTGCATGCGCCGTCGCAGCGGCCGGATCTCGGCCTGCGAGGCGTGGGTGATATCGGTGCCGTCGAACATGATCCTGCCGCCGGTCGGCTCGTGCAGGCGGGTGACCAGCCGCGCCAGGGTCGACTTGCCGCAGCCGCTTTCCCCCACCAGCCCCACCGTCTCGCCGCGCCTAACCGACAGGCTCACACCGTCCACGGCGCGCAGCATGCGGGTGGGCGCGAAGATGCCCTCCTTCGGCAGGGAGAAATGCTTGGTGACGCCGGTGACCTCCAGCAACGGGGCCGTGGACTGCACCGCGGCGGGTGCGGCGGCCTGGGCATGGGTGCGGCCGGGCGGGTGGAGTGCCCCGCCCGCCTGGGTCACCCAGCAACGCGCCGCTCTCGTCGCGTCGATTGGCAGCAGGGCGGGGTGCTCGGCGCATTTCTCCACGGCGAAGGCGCAGCGGGCGCGGAAGCGGCAGCCGTCAGGCCAGGCGCGCGGGTCCGGCGGCTGGCCGTCGATGGTGGTCAGCCGCCGGTCGGTCGCCTCGGTGTCGATGCGCGGGGCGGCATGCAGCAGCGCCCAGGTGTAGGGATGGCGCGGGTTGGACAGCAATTCCTCCGGCGGCCCTTCCTCCACCACCTCGCCGGCATACATCACCAGGATGCGCTGGCAGACATTGGCGATCACGCCGAGGTCGTGGCTGATCAGGATCACCGCCGTGCCGAAGTCGCGGTTCAATTCGCGCAGCAATTCGAGGATCTGCGCCTGGATGGTCACATCCAGTGCGGTCGTCGGCTCATCGGCGATCAGCAGCGCGGGTTCATTGGAAAAGCCCATCGCCAGCATCACCCGCTGGCGCATGCCGCCGGAGAACTGGTGCGGGTAGGAGTCGACCGCTGCCTCCGCGCGCCCCACCCCCATGCGGCGCAGCAGGTCGATGGCGCGCGTTCGCGCCGCGGGGCGGGTGAACCGCCCATGCGCCGTCATCGCCTCGACCAGCTGGCGGGCGATGCGCAGCACAGGGTTGAGCGAGGTCATCGGGTCCTGGAAGATCATGGCGATCTCGCGCCCGCGCACCCGGCGTAGCGCCTCGTCGTCAAGCGTTGCGAGGTCGCGGCCGCGAAACTCGATGGAGCCGCCGACGATGCGCGCCGGTTCGTCGAGCAGGCGCATGATCGACTTGGCGCACACGCTTTTGCCCGAGCCGGATTCGCCGACGATGCCAAGCGTCTCGCCAGCATACAAGTCGAAGCTCACCCCATCCACCGCACGCACCGCGCCGCTGTCGGTCAAAAACCAGGTGCGCAGGTCACGCACGCGCAGCAGCAGGTCATTTCGCTGCGGTTCCGGTCGCGATGCGGGAGCCGGCGCCTCAGCGGGTGCGGGCATGCGGGTCCAGCCAGTCACGGATGCCGTCGCCCACGAAGTTGAAGCCCATCACCACCGTCAGAATGGCCAGGCCCGGGAAGGTGGCCACCCACCATTGCTGCACCAGTTCGCGCCCCTCGGCGACCATGGCACCCCATTCAGGAGTGGGCGGCACCACGCCGAGGCCGAGGAAGGACAGGCCGGCAAACACCAGGATCGCCTGGCCGAGATCAAGCGTGACCAGCACGATCAGCGGGCCGACGGCGTTGGGCATGATCTGGCGCAGCAGGATATGGGCGGGGCCGTAGCCGACCGATTGCGCGGCTTCGACATATTCCAGCGAGCGCTGGGTGATCACCAGGCTGCGGGCGAGGCGGGCGAATTTCGGCCACCACACCACCAGCATGGCGATCACGGTGTTGACCGTGCCGATGCCCAGCGCGGCGGCGATCGCCATCGCCAGGATGATCGGCGGAAAGCAGAAGACCAGGTCGGTGGCGCGCATCAGCGCCTCCTCGGCCCAGCCGCGGGCATAGGCGGCGATGGCGCCGAGCAGGGTGCCGAACAGGGCGCCGATCAGCACCACGACCATGCCCACGCTGAGCGAGACGCGCGCGCCGTAAACGACGCGGGCGAGCACGTCGCGGCCCAGCGCGTCGGTGCCGAACCAGTGCGTGGCCGAGGGTGGTTTGAGGCGGTTGGCGACATTCACGAAGGTTGGGTCGTGGGGCAACACCCATGGCGCCAGCAGGGCAGCGAGCACCCAGGCCAGGACGATGGCACCGCCGAGGGTCGCCAGCCCGTAGCGGCGCAGCCAGCGGCGGCGGGTCGAGGCGATGCGGGGGAGCAGAATCGCGGCGGCGCTCATGGGAGGACGTCACAAAAAGAAGAATCCTTCCTGCCCTGACTCATTTCTTCACCACCCGGGGGTCGAGCATCGCATACGACATGTCCACCAGGAAGTTCACCAGCACGAAGATCGCAGCGACGATTGCGGTGATTGCCATGATGGCGGGGAAATCGACGGCCACCGCACTTCGAAAAGTATAGCGGCCAAGGCCGGGCCAGGAGAACACGGTCTCGGTCATGACAGCGCCGGTCAGCAGGTTGGCGTAGGCCAGCCCGCCCAGGGTGACGACAGGGAGCATCGCGTTGGGCAGCGCATGGCCGGTGACGACGACGCGGGCGAGCAGGCCCTTGGCGCGGGCGACGCGCACATAATCCTGGTTCAGCGCATCGAGCATCGCGGCGCGGGTGGTGCGGGTGATCAGGCCGAGGGTGGAGGCGGCGAGCACGATGCTGGGCAGCACGAGATGGGCGAGCGCGTCGTGGAAGGTTTCCCAGTCGCCGATCAGCGCGGTGTCGATCAGCAGCAGGCCGGTGATGCGCTCGGGCGGGAAGGCGATCGGGTCGAGCCGGCCGGGGCCGGGCGCCCAGTCGAGCCAGCCGTAAAAAATCGCCAGCACGATGAAGGCGAGCCAGAAGGTGGGCGCGGAGACACCAACCAGCGAGATGAAGCGGGCGCTGTGGTCGATCCAGGAATCACGTCGAACCGCGGCGATGATGCCGAGCGGCAGGCCGATGACCAGCGACAGCAGGAAGGCGATGGTTGCCAGCTCCAGCGTGGCTGGCGCGTAATCGATGATGTCGTCCAGCACCGGGCGGCGCGAGGCGATGGAGATGCCCAGGTCGCCCTGGGCGAGGCGCTGCAGGAACATCCAGTACTGTTCCCACAGCGGCAGGTCGAGGCCCCATTTGGCGCGGAACTCCCGCACCTGCACGGGGTCGGAGGCCTGCATGTCGCCGAGTGCGGCCATCGCCGGGTCGCCCGGGACGGTGTTGGCGATGAGGAACACCACCAGCGTGGCCAGCAGCACCATCACGACAGCGGTGACGAGCCGGGAGATGACGTAGCGGATCACGTGGTGGTGTTTTGGCGCGGCATCGCAGGCGCGGTGTCAGATAGGCTTGGCAGCTGAGAGGTCCGCCATCCAGCCTGCCGCCGTGAGGTTCAGGCCGGACACACTTTTGCGCACCGCCACCTGGTAGACCGGCTGGACCAGCACGAAATGGTGCGCGGCGTCGACCATGCCCTCCTGGTACTTCTTGTAGAGGGCGGCGGCTTTCACGAGATCGCGCTCGGCGCCGGCATCGGCGACCAGCTGGCGCATTTCGGGCGGCACCTTCCACTGCACGCGCCCGGCGACGCGGTTGATGGTGGCCGACGACCACAGCCAGTTCTCCGGCGCCGGCGGGTTCCAGAAGGTCAACACCGCCTCGGCCTTGCCACCGAGGAACATGGTGCGCAGGTTGACTTGGTCCATCGGCGCCAGTTCGGCGGTGATGCCGACGCGGGCGAGGTCGGCCTGGATCTTCTGGGCGAGGTTCTGGTAGCTGACGCCGGCGATCACCGCGTTGCCGTAGGCGAGTTGGAACTTGAAGCCGCCCGGCATGCCGGCCTTGGCCAACAATTCCCGCGCCTTCGCCAGGTTCTCGTTGAAGCCGATCTCCTTGGTCAGCGCCTCGGTCGAGCCGTTGACGCCGACCGGCAGGAAGCTGACCGGGCGGACCGCGTGGCCGCCGGCGAGGTTCTTGATGATGCCGTCGAAATCGATGGCGTGGCCGATCGCCTGGCGGGCGAACTTGTTCTGCAGCGCGGGATTGGTGGGGGCCTCGGCGACGGCCATGTAGATGAAGTCAAGGCTGATGGCGCCCTTCACGTCGATGTCGGGATTGCCCTTGAGCGTCGCGAGCTGCTCGGGGATCAGGTTGAAGGCGACATCGAGGTCGCCGCGCTGGATGGCCAGGAGCTGGGCGGCGCTTTCGCTCATGTGGCGGATCAGCACGCGGTCGTAGCCCGGCGCGCCGCGGTAGTAGTTGGTGTTGCGGACCATCTGGATCTGCTGGTTGCGCTGCCAGCCGGTGAGCCTGTACGGCCCGGCGCCGGCGGAGTTGTTGTTCAGCCACTCCGTTGCCTTGTCCTTCTCCTTGGCATCGGGCGCGTCGGTGCCGCCATTGGCGACGACGAGCGCCTTTTCCTGGATGCCGAAAGCCGGCGTGGCGATGATCGAGATCAGCGGCAGGGTGGGGTCCTTCAGCACGATGTCGATGGTGCCTTCGTCGACGACGTTCACGCTGTCGACATGGGAGATGTACTGGAACGGCTGGTCCTTCACATTGAGGGTGCGGGTGAAGGAGAAGCGCACATCCTCGGCGGTGACGGGGTTGCCGGAGGCGAACTTCACCCCTTGGCGCAGCTTGAAGCGCACCGTCTTGCCGTCGGGCAGGTAGGCCCATTCGGTGGCCAGCGCCGGCTTGATGGTGATGTTGTCGCCGGGATCGTAGGTGACCAAGCCCTCATACGCCGCGCGGGTCGGCAGCGGGTTGGAATACTGGAAGACGCGCAGGGGATCGAGCGAGAGCGTGTCGGAGATGTCCAGCCCGATCACCAGCGTGCCGCGGCGGGCCGCACTTTGCGCGTTGGCGGGCCGGGCGCCGGCCAGGATGGCACCGAGCAGGCCGGCAGTGCTGGCAACGAAAGGCCGCCGGCCGAAGCCGCTGTTGTCCTTGTGTGCCATGACGATTTCCCCGCTTGAGCCGTGCTTGGAACGACTATTGCCGACCTACACGATGAAGGCCAGCACAATCCTCCATACTGGCGGCCCGGACGCACCCACGGACGCACCCATGGACGCCCCTGCTGACTCACTGTAGTTTTTTGGGCACGCCCAGGGACGGAATGAACACCATGAACATGGCGCTGCCCGGCGGCATCGATTGCGACGTCCATCCGGCGCTGCCCGGAATGCAGGCGCTGCTGCCTTATCTGGATGCCTACTGGCAGGAACAGGTGACGGTGCGCGGCATCGACGGGCTCGACCTGGCGAGCTTCCCGTTGCAGATGGAGGCGCATGGCCGGCGCGACTGGCGCGAGCCGGGGGGCAAGCCCGGCACTTCGCTGGAACGGCTGCAACGCGACGCGCTTGATGGCTTCGGTTCGCGGCTGGCGATCTGCAACCCGCTCTATGGCGTGCTGGCAATCTACAACGAGCATTTCGCCGCCGCGGTGGCGCGCGCCATGAACGACTGGATCACCGCCGAATGGCTCGACCGCGAGCCGCGCCTGCGCGCCTCCATCACGGTCGCCGCCCAGTCTGCCGAGCACGCCGTAGACGAGATCGAGCGGCGGGCCGGCGATGCGCGCTTCGTGCAGGTGCTGTTGCTGGCGCAGGACGAGGCGCCGCTGGGCAACCGCCGCTACTGGCCGATCTATGCCGCGGCCGAGCGCCACGGGTTGTCGATCGGGGTGCATGCCGGCAGCACCTTCCGCCACGCCACCACCTCGAACGGCTGGCCCTCCTATCACCTGGAGGACTACGCGGCGCATTCCCAGGCTTTCCAGTCCAACCTGCTGAGCCTGGTGCACGAGGGCGTGTTCAACAAGTTTCCCGCGCTCAAGTTCGTGCTGATCGAAAGCGGCTTCACCTGGCTGCCGGCCTTCATGTGGCGCGCCAACAAAACCTGGCGCGGCGTGCGGGCCGAGGTGCCGTGGGTGGATCGGGCGCCGGGTGAACTCATCCGCGACCATGTGCGTTTCACCCTGCAGCCGACCGACAGCCCGCCCACCGGCGAGGACATGGAACGGCTTCTGGAGCAGATCGGCAGTGACGACATGCTACTGTTCTCGACCGACTATCCGCACTGGCAGTTCGACGGCCAGAATGTCTGGCCGGCCGGTTTCTCCGACGCGCTGAAGCGCAGGGTGCTGGTGGACAATCCCCGCAATGCCTATCCGAGGTTGAAGGAGGCTCTGCAATGACCCCCGAGGACGGCCGGACCGTCGTGGCCGAGGCGCCGGCCAGCGCCTCGCGCAGCAAGCTCAAGCTGATCGACTGCGACGTGCACCACGCGCTGCGCTCGTCGAAGGATCTGCTGCCGTACATGGCATCGCGCTGGCACGCCCACCTGGAGGAGTTCGGGCGCCACCGGCCGGTGCCGTTCACCGCGGCCTCGCCCTATCCCAAAACCGCGCCGGCACTGTCGCGCACCGACTCCTGGCCGCCCAATGGCGGGCCGCCGGGCTCAGACCTCGCCTTCATGCAGGAACAGCTGCTCGACCCCTACAACATCGAATACGCCATGCTGCACCTGCTGATGAGCGGCATGGACGAGCGCAACCAGGACCTGGGCAACGCCACCTGCAGCGCCATCAACGACTGGCAGTACGAGCACTGGACGCAGAAGGATAAGCGCCTGAAGGCCGCCATCGTTGTGCCGGGCGAGGACCCGCCGGCGGCGGTGCGGGAGATCGAGCGATGGGCCGGCAACCCCGACTTCGCCCAGGTCAGCTTGGTGACGCATGCCATCGAGCCGCTGGGCCGGCGGCGCTACTGGCCGATCTACGAGGCCGCCGCCGCCCTGGGCCTGCCGATCGGGCTGCACAGCTCCGGCAACAACGGCCATGCGGTGACCAGCGCCGGCTGGTGCAGCTACTACGTGGAGGAGCAGCACAACGTCGCGCTGTCGCAGCAGAACCTGGCCATCTCGCTGGTCTGCGAGGGCGTTTTCGAACGTTTCCCGGCGCTGAAAGCGGTGGTCATCGAGGCCGGCTTCGTCTGGGTGCCGTCGGTGGCTTGGCGGCTGGACCAGCACTGGGCGCGCATGCGCGGCGAGGTGCCGCATCTGTCGAAGAAGCCATCCGAATATTTCCGCCAGAACATCTGGTATACCAGCCAGCCCTCCGACGAGCCGGAGAATCCGGAGTATCTGCGCCAGAGCCTGGACTGGCTCGGCTGGGACCGGTTGCTGTTCGCCACCGACTACCCGCATTGGGACATGGACAACCCCGAGCAGGCCTTGAAATTCCGCATGAGCGAGGCCGAGCAGCGCCAGATCTTCGCCGAGAATGCCCGCGCGGTATACGGTCTCGCCTGAGCATGGCGCGCCATATCGTCGCGGCTGCCGGTGAAATCCTGCCCGGCGGCCGCAAGCTGGTGACCATTCGCGGCCGCGAGATCGGCATCTTCAACCTTGGCGGCGAGTATTTCGCCCTGCTGAACCGCTGCCCGCACCAGGGTGCCGAGTTGTGCAAAGGCACCCTGATCGGGCTTGCCACCTCGCGCGAGCCCGGCCATTTCGAGCTGACCCGCCGTTTCGAAATGCTGAAATGCCCCTGGCATGGCTGGGAATACGACATCCGCACCGGCCAGTCCTGGTGCGACCCCAACGATACCAAGGTGCGCGCCTACCCGGTCACCGTCGAACACGGTGCGACGCTGGTGAAAGGGCCGTTCGTGGCCGAGACCTTCCAGGTGGCCGTCGAGCAGGACTACATCGTCGTGGAAATGTGACAATCGGCCCTCGCGAGTTAAGCGGGGCCGTTTCTCTGCGTATCCCTTCCGCCCCGCCGTTCCGCGGCAGGGGCCGGAGCGGAACGCATGCAGATAGAGGTGACCCGGTCTCTCGCTACCGCGTTTCCGTTCCGAACAATGGATCGCCTGCCGGTTGATCCACCCGTCTTCCGCTGCCGTCCATCGGGATGTCGGTGATGTCCATCCCCCAGACCGGGTTCGGCCGGCGATCCAGTGCCGCGATGCCCATCTGCCACAGGGGGCGGCACGCCCCCGAGATCAGCCACTCGTGATGCCCTCCGGGCGCACCTGTGCATGATCGCCAGCCGCGCCGGCGTCGTCGCCCCGGCCGCCGCAGGACCAGAACCAAAGACGCCCACCGCTCCCCCAGCAACTGCGCCTTCCCGGCCGTGATCTGGCGCGGATGTATGTCACAACCCTGCCGCCGATGCCGCCAAATCGTCTGGAACTAAATCCGACGGTGAACGTTTGGCAATTCAAGCGAGATAACCGAAGCGCCAAATACTTCTTCGATACCCTCGACGATATCGCGGAACATTGCTGCCAGATATGGAACGAGATCATCGCCGCGCCCCGGCGCATCATTCCCATTTGAATGCGAGTCTGGGCATAGCGGCATCAAACCGTGAGATTTGGCAATAGGAGACCGGAGATGACCAACCCGTTCATTGTTCCGCAGGCCGCGACGCGAGGCCTCAACGACGACCCCTCCGGGCGAGCGCCGCAGAACGATACCTCGGAGCAGCGCCAAGCCTCAATGGACGCGACGCGTCTTGGCCAGGAAAGTGTTAAGGTTACCAGCACGCCGATCCGCATCCAGGTCGCCCCGGTCACCCCCAACTATCGCCGCAGCCTATTCCGTCGCTGAGCGAACGCGCGTCGGCAATCCTGCGTCGCGGATTCCGGAACGCCCGTTCGCCGCAGATATGGCTTGACCGCCAGCCGATCCGCGGCGAGTTATTCGGAATCGAGCGCCTTGAGGAGCATGCGAGGAGCCTCGCCGCCGCCCAGCCAATCGCACTGAACCACGCCCGGGGCCCCGGCCTTTACGGACGACTGGCCGAGAACGCCGCTTTTCTGCTCCAAGCCAGCCGCGCCCTCGCACCCGACGGTGGCGGCCACCAGGAACTCTCCCCCGCCGCTGAGTGGCTGACCGACAACTATCATCTGGTCGAGGTGCAGATCCGCGAGATCGGGATCGACCTCCCGCCCAGCTACTATACCCAACTCCCCAAGCTGGCCGAGGGGCCGTTCGCCGGGCTCCCCCGGGTGTTCGGCGCAATGTGGTCGCTGGTGGCCCACACTGACAGCCATATCGAGCCCGCGACGCTGCGCCGCTATCTCCTCTCCTATCAGGACGTCGAGAAGCTGACGATCGGTGAGCTCTGGGCGGTGCCAATCACGCTGCGCATCGTGCTGATCGAAAATCTCCGGCGTATCGCTGCGGTGATTATCGATAGTGCCGCAGCCGAGGAGATGGCGGATGGGCTCGCCGACCGGCTCCTGGGGACCAACGGCCATGCCGAAGAGGCGTGGACGACTATAAGTGCGCTGTTTCGGCCGACGCCGATGTCCGATGCGTTTGCCGTGCAACTCGCGCATCGCTTGCGCAAGCGCGATCCAGCAGTCGAGCCGGCACGCGCCTGGCTCAACGAACAATTGGCCAGCCGAGGTCTGCGGATCGACGCCGTGGTGCGCGACGAACTGCAGCAACAAGGCTCGTTCAACGCCACGATCCGCAACATCATCACCAGCCTGCGCATGGCTGCCGCCCTCGACTGGAGCCAGGTCTTCGAGACCGTCAGCCCGGTCGATGCGATAATGAATCGCACTGGTCGCTTTTCCGAAATGGATTTCACGACAAGGAATCTCTATCGCACCGCAATCGAGCAACTGGCACGATATTCGTCTCACAGCGAGACAGAAATCGCCTGTCGCATCGTCGCCCTTGCCGCCGATGCAGCAGAAACACGCCCACCGGGCGATCGCCAGTGTGACCCCGGCTACTATCTGATCGCGGGTGGCCGCAGCCTGTTCGAGAAGTCGATAGGCTTCCGGCCGTCCTGGCGCCGCCGCTTGGCGCATGCCGGCAGGGCGCTCGGTCTTTTTGGCTACGGCGCCGGCATCGTGACCCTCGCCGCACTGTTTTTGGCCGGACCACTCTGGGCGCTGGCCGCAATGTCGGTGGGTGCCTGGTGGCTCCTGCTGCTTGCAGCCACCGCCCTGGTGCCGGCCTGCGATGCGGCGGTCGCCTGCATCAACCGCTTTTCCATGTGGGCGTTCAGGGCGACGCCCCTCCCGGCGCTCGAGCTCCCCGCAGGCTTGCCACCGGCGCTTCGCACGATGGTCGTCGTGCCCGCCCTGCTCACGTCCCGCAGCGCGGTGGACGAATTGGTCGCACGCCTCGAAATCCACCATCTCGCCAGCCCTGACGGTGAGGTGCAGTTCGCCCTGCTTTCGGACTGGACCGACAGCCCGACCGAGCACGCCGAAGATGACGTGGCATTGCTCGATGCCGCCGTCCGCGGCGTGGAGCAGCTCAATCGGCGCCATGGCCCATCGCCAGCCGGCGACCGATTTTTTGTGCTGCACCGTCGCCGACTCTGGAACGACGGCGAGGCCAGTTGGATCGGCTGGGAACGCAAGCGTGGCAAGCTGCATGAACTGAACCGTCTCCTGCGCGGCGCGGCCGACACAAGTTTCCTACCCCACCGCCCGTTGCCGGACGGCGTGCGCTACGTCATCACCCTGGACTCCGACACCCGCCTGCCGCGCGATACGGTCCGCCGCCTGGTTGGCAAGATGGCGCATCCATTGAACGCGCCCACGATCGATCCCGAATTGGGTCGCGTCGTCGCGGGCTATGCCCTTCTCCAGCCGCGGGTCACGCCGTCGCTGCCGATGGGGCCGTACAGTTCGCTGTTCCAGCGTGTGTTCTCAAGCATGGACGGCATCGATGCCTACGCAGGCGCCATGTCGGACGTCTACCAGGATTTGTTCGGCGAAGGATCGTTCGCGGGCAAAGGCATTTACGACATCGATGCGTTCGAGGCC
>Ga0105050_10007709_pt1 | contig 12733 bp, 8 predicted proteins | sample FRY01_FD_78088 | JGI IMG/M metagenome (GOLD analysis project Ga0105050, IMG submission 78088) | Freshwater microbial communities from Lake Fryxell liftoff mats and glacier meltwater in Antarctica - FRY-01 | ecosystem: Environmental > Aquatic > Freshwater > Ice > Glacier meltwater ... | reverse complement strand
TTCCCAAGTTGCGTCCCCGCAGAGCTTGAGTCGGTTTTTCCCGGCACTTACGAGAGTACCACGTTTCAACGTCTGCTGCCAAATCATTGAACGCAGGAGCGGATGCCTTCAAAATCCACCGCCCTGTTCCGAGGTCGAAAGACCGAAATCGAACCTCACCTTTGCCACTAAAATCCAAGCAGAACCTACTCGGAAGTGCCAGTATTCCATAGAAGGCAATCATGAAGCAGAAGGTGAGCCAGGGTTTGATCATCATTTGCTTCTTGTTATTCTTGTTCGACTGACATAGGGCATCATATACGCTCATGGCGAACACCAACCAACAGACTGCACTACTGGCACACTGCACTACTGGCTGTCTGTACTACTGGCTGTCTGGCAGCACAGCCAGCAGAACGTTGCCGTCTTTGTCTGTGATTTCCAGGCTTTGGTATTCAGACTTCGACATCGGGCTGGTGAGTGCGATCTGCTTCACTGTGGCGGGGTGACGAAGCGTCAGCTCAGCGACCAGTTTCCCGTTCACTGACGCTGACACTGTCGCACCTGTGATACTCAGCCTGACGTGATGCCATTCGGTGCCATCAATAATGCCGGATGCCATCGTTTGTTCGCCCGTGGACGCTTTCAGCGTGTATTGAGTGTTCTGTGCATCGCCCAGAGACAGTGAAACGCGATCGTTTCCGCGGGACAGCAGCAGCGAGACTCCGAATCCGCCTTTGGGGTCGATCCGTTTTGCATCAACATCGACCATGGCGGTATTGGCGGAAAGAACGGGAGAAACAACTTCCGTGTTCATTCGGTCTGAGTTCTGCTGCAGAGTCTTTCCCTTATTAACATTCCAGCGCCCCAGATGGGCCGTCCAGCCAGAGAGGTCCTTCAGATGATAAGCAGTGCGTTGGAATTCTCCCGGTGGCCGACCAATGGCCTTCATATCTGCCTTGTGATCGTTTAACCGTTGTTTCAGCCGGTTCATTACTTCCGGATATTGCTCTGCAACATTGGTAGATTCCGAGATATCCACTTCAAGGTCAAACAGCTGATCCTTCTGAGCAACAAACTTCCATTTTCCAGAACGCACTGCTGCCGTGCGATAGAAGTATGTTTCGTGCGGTGTTTTCGCATCGGGCCTGCCTTCGAGCAATGGCACGATGCTGCTGCCGTCAATGCTGCGTCCTGACAACAAAGTGGATCCGGAAAGCTCCGCGATGGTCGGCAGTAGATCGATCGACGCTGTGATTTCATCGCATGTTCGTCCAGCAGGAATTCGCCCCGGCCAGCGCATCACGCAGGGAACTCGCATACCGCCTTCCCAGTTGCTGAACTTGAAGCCTTTCAGCGGGTATGCCGAGCCGCCAATTCTGCGATTCATGTTGCCTTTCACTTTGGCTGCCTCGTTGCCTTTTAAATCCCACGGGCCGTTGTCGGTGGTGTAGATCACGAGGGTGCGTTCGTCGATGTTCAGTTTCTTCAGTGTCTGCAGGATCTCACCAACGGACCAGTCGATTTCCTCCAGCGTGTCGCCATACAGCCCGGCTTCGCTGGTTCCACGAAAACGATCTGACGCATAGAGGGGAATGTGCGGCATCGTATGAGGCAGATAAAGAAAGAATGGCTTGTCTGCATTGTTCGTAATAAAGCGCAGAGATTCTTCGGTGTAACGTTTGGTTAATTGCGTCTGATCTGCCGGCCACTCGATGACCTGCTTGCCTCGCATCAGCGGCGGTTCTTTCGCCGCCTCAGCACGGAAGTCATCGATGGTACGGCCTTCTCGCAGGTTGATGTTGTCGGACAATGGCATGGATCCGTCCACGCCCATATCGTTGCTATAGGGAATGCCGAAGTATTCATCAAAGCCGTGTTCGGTGGGCAAAAACGGCTGGTGATGTCCCAGGTGCCATTTGCCGAAACAGGCTGTCGCATAGCCATTGGACTTCAGCATTTCGGCGATCGTCGTTTCTTCAGGATTCAATCCCACGTCGGAATTGGGAAACAAGACACCCAGATTCCCAACTCGCTCGGGATAACATCCCGTCAGCAATGCGGCGCGTGACGGCGTACACACGGACGCTCCCGAATAGAAGCTGGTCAGCCTAATTCCTTCGTTCGCCATGCGGTCAATGTTCGGCGTGCGGATGTTCGGCGATCCGAAGCATCCGAGATCGTTGTAGCCCTGATCGTCCGTAAAAATGATGATGATGTTTGGCTGATCGGCAGCCGCCAGCGACGAAACGAGCGCGAACCAGCACAGCAATCGCCTTGCAACGCAGGAAATCATTCGGAGAACTTTCTGAAACCAGGTCGAAGTGGAATGAGGGAAGGTGAGACAAACTGCTTACAACCGTTTACCGGAGGACAGCTTTCGGGTCGTTGAAACCCTTTACGCGATGGCCTGAAAGGCCGTCCTACATGGCTTGACTGGTGTCAGACTAAGCTGACGTGATCGAAGCGCGATTTCAAACCCGCCTTACGAACAGAATGCGTTTTGCACGAATTTTCCACAGAAGCAAACGCCGATTCAGCTGGTCTCTGAGTGGATTAGCTGGTGACCTGGCATTCTAAAGGGTAAATTGTCAGCGATCATTACTCCCTTTGTACCCGCCTTGCCGACCGAACCAATCGCACATCCCGCCTTAGAAGAGTGCCGAACTGACTGGAATTCAGCCGCTGTTCCTTCGGCTGCGATTCGGCAACCCGAAATCAGGTCAGACTCACCACTGGATTCTCTCGTGCTTCGAATTCTCCTACACACCTTAGTCGTTCTGTCCGTTTCCGCCATTGTGGCGGCTGACGATGACTTCAGCGCTGAGGACATTGAATTCTTCGAAAGCAAAGTCCGTCCGCTTCTGGTTGAGCATTGCTACGACTGCCACAGCACCGACGCGTCGTCGCTGCGAGCGGGACTTTATGTCGACAGCCGAGAAGGCATGATCAATGGCGGAGACAGCGGACCAGCGGCGCTGGCCGGAAAGCCGGACGAAAGTCTTCTCATCGAGGCCGTCAGGTATAAGTCGCATGAAATGCCGCCGGATCAAAAGCTGCCGGAAGCCGAAATCGAAGTTCTGGTGAAGTGGGTTGAAAAAGGAATGCCGTGGCCGCAGGTGACGACATCGCCTGGACAATCGGTTGCCGAAAAAAATATCGATTGGGACGCAGCTCGAAAGTCTCACTGGGCGTGGCACCCGGTGGTGCGTCCAGACGTCCCGTCGACCGGCAGCGAGCAACCACATCCGGTCGACGCGTTTGTTGAGGCACGGCGACAGGCTGCCGGAATTCCGTCGGGACCGCCTGCGGATGCTTCCATACTGGCGCGACGCATGTATGTGGATCTTGTCGGAGTACCTCCGACGCCGCAGCAGGTTGCTGATTTTACAGCTGCCGTTGAGGAAGATCGTGACAAAGCTGTCGCGAGTCTGATCGATGGTCTATTGGCATCACCGCTGTACGGTCAACGATGGGGCCGGCACTGGCTCGACGTGGCACGTTTCAGCGATGGCTTCGGTGGATTTCTCGACAGCTCGGGCCCTGAAGACGCTTGGCGCTATCGCGATTGGGTGGTGAACGCCTTGAATCAGGACCTGCCGCTGAATGGGTTTCTGACGTTGCAGATCGCGGGTGATCTGGTGGGCGATAGGCACGACGCCGTGGCCACAGGCTTCTTTTCGCTAGGACCATCTTATCGTTCAGACGGTGGTGATCCTGACAGTATAGCTCTCGCCAAGGGCGACACGCTGGATGATCGAGTTGACACGTTGACGCGCGGTCTGCTTGGCGTCACCGCTTCGTGTGCTCGGTGTCATGATCACAAATTCGACCCGATTCCGCAAAAGGATTATTACTCGCTGGCGGGCATTTTCAACAACACCGAGGAGCACGAGCTGCCTTTGTCGCCCGACGAAGCCGTCGCACAATTTAATGATCACAAAGCCGCAGTGGCTGAACGGGCAAACAAGATCAAAAAGCTCAAGAAACAGGATGACCAGAGTCGAAAGGCTGAACTGCAGCAGCAACTTGATGAACTAAAAAAGAACGCGCCTCCCGGAATCGATCAGGCTCACACGTTGCGTGATTCCGGCAGTGGCGACATGAAGGTTGCCATTCGAGGAAACCTTCGCAAGGAAGGTGATGTTGTTCCGCGTCGTTTTCTGCGAGTGGTCGCGGGACCAGAACCGACTCCCTTTGTCGATGGTAGCGGTCGTAGAGAACTGGCTGCTGCGATTGTGGATCCTCAGAATCCGCTCACTGTGCGAGTCTTCGTCAATCGAGTTTGGCTGCATCACTTTGGCGAAGGCTTGGTCAGCACACCGGACAACTTCGGGTTACTCGGAGAACGCCCCAGCCATCCGGAACTGCTTGACTGGTTGGCGTCCGAATTCGTCGCTAACGATTGGTCAATCAAACAATTGCACCGGTTGATCATGACGTCGAAGGCATATCAGCTCAGCAGTCAGTTTGTCGAAGAATCATTCGTCGCCGATGGTGATAATCGTCTGCTGTGGCGGATGACTCCGCGCCGAATGGATGTCGAAGCATGGCGAGACTCTTTGCTGGCCGTCACTGGCGAACTGGATACGATCGCCGAAGGTGCGCCGGTTGACGATATCACCAATAGCAATCGTAGAACGTTGTACGCTCGTGTCAGCCGCAATGGCGACGTCTTTCCTTCCGATGAATTTCTGCGCCGCTTTGACTTTCCGGCCATGCGAGCCACGGTGTCAAAACGACCTCGCAGTATCGTGCCTCAGCAGTTTCTATTTCTGCTGAATAGCCCCTTCATGCTGGATCGAGCCACAGCACTGGTCACACGTCTGGAAGGGATGTCCGAAACCGATGAACAGCGGATTCACCATGCTTATCAGTTTTTGTTCAATCGATCACCGACTGACGTGGAAGTGAACATCGGACTGGAATTTCTGTCCGCAACGTCGGAGGATCCCGCATCAGCATCGCCACAAGTCACTCAGTGGCAGCAGTACGCTCAGACGCTACTGAGTTCCAATGAATTTATGTTTGTGAGATAGCCACTATGTTTCATCGCAATCCGATCGCACCTTTCAGTCGCCGAGATGCCCTGCACCGGATGGGAGCGGGCTTTGGTAGTATCAGCCTCGCATCACTGTTGGCTCAGTCGGAATCAGCAATAGCCGCAAATGCATCGCCAACGTCGCCCCTGGCTCCGAAGCAGGCACACTTTCCGACGAAAGCCAAACACGTCATTCAGTTATTCATGCCCGGCGGGCCGTCGCAGGTGGACACGTTCGATTACAAGCCGGAACTTGAGAAGTTTGCTGGTCAGCGTCCGGAACTTGTCGACCGCAAGTCTCTACGCAACACAAAGAACGGGTTGATGCCCTCACCCTATCGGTTTCGACAGTACGGCGAGAGTGGCAAGTGGGTCAGCGATATCTTTCCACATGTCGGCGAATTGGTTGACGACATTTGCTTCATCCATTCCATGCACACCGACAGTCCAGAACATGCCGGTGCAATGATGATGATGAATTCCGGTCACCTACAGCCGGGCCGACCAAGCATGGGATCCTGGCTGGTGTACGGATTGGGAACCGAGAATCAGGACCTGCCCGGTTTTATTTCGATGAGTCCCCGAGCTCAGCCTCGCAACAAACTGGCCAACTGGGGCAACGCCTTTCTGCCCAGCGCGTACACAGGCACGTATGTCAACATTCACGAGATGCAGCCCGACCGTTTACTAGCGGATCTGAAAAACAAATGGCTACCCAAAGAACCTCAACGGCGTCAGGCCGATCTGTTGACTCGCCTGAATCAACTGGACCTTCAGCGTCAGCAACAGGACCAGCAACTCGAAGGCAGTATCCAGGCGATGGAGATGGCCTTTCGCATGCAGTTTGCCGTGCCGGAAGCGTTCGACACCTCGACTGAATCCAAAAGCACACTCGAAATGTACGGCGATTCCGAATACGCCAAGGGCTGTCTGCTGGCTCGGCGTTTGATCGAGCGAGGCGTTCGCACGGTCCAGTTGTCACATTCCATCGATGGCTATGACATTGCGTGGGACACCGGCCACAGCAACATTGTGGACGGTCACCGCAAGCTGGCTGATGCCTGCGATCAGGGTATCGCCGCGTTGATTAAAGACTTAAAGCAGCGAGGCCTGTTCGACGAAACTCTCGTTATCTGGGGCGGTGAATTCGGACGAGCGCCCACCTCTGAAGGTCAACTCGGAAGAGACCACGATCACTACGGCTACACCGTCTGGATGGCGGGCGGCGGCGTGAAAGCGGGTTACTCGCACGGCGCGACGGATGTGTTTGGTTGCTCAGCCGTGGAAGACCGTGTGCATGTGCATGACTTGCACGCTACCATCCTGCACCTGATGGGTATCGACCACGAACAACTCACTTTCCGTTACAGCGGGCGAGATTACCGCCTGACGGATGTGCATGGCAAGATTGTTGATGCGGTGATTGCGTGATGCCGCGCGAGTTGGTCTTTTTGGACTTAACCGAGGGGAATGTTTTCATGGAAATATTGCATTGGACTTCAACACTGGCCGTGAGCGTTGCTCTCTTGTCGACGACTGTGGCAGCAGAGGAGAAGGGAACCATTAACAAGATTCATTCTCAGCCGTGCTTTGTTCTCGCAAACAAGCAGGTCGAATTGGCCTTGACGCGAGTGGGTGGTCACATGGCACCGGTGACGTTTTTTCGTGACGAGGAGCATCCCGTTCGCCCGTATTACGTCAGCCCCTGGCAGGATGAACCATCGCAAGAGATGCCAGCCCCGGTGCTCGTTTCCCTGCGCGGCGATTTTTTCTGTCTTCCGTTCGGCGGTAACAGTGACGAGGTGGCGGGCGAGACGCATCCGCCGCATGGCGAAGTGGCTGGCTCGCAGTGGAGTTTTGTCAGTCGCGAACAAACAGGCGATGTGTCGACGCTAACGCTGGCACTCGAAACCAAGGTTCGCCCCGGTCGAGTCGTCAAAGAACTTTCGCTGGTTGCGGGACAAAACGTTGTCTATTCGCGGCATACGATCACAGGCTTCGCGGGCCGTGTACCACTGGGGCACCATGCCACGCTGGCGATGCCCGACAAGGAGGGATCGGTGCGGATTGCCGTTAGTCCGTTGCGTTTTGGGCGGACCAACCCAGGATTGTTTAGCGATCCGAAAAAGGCCGAGTATCAATCGTTGTTACCGGACGCGAAGTGGACAGACCTGACTCAGGTTCCCGTCGCCTGGAAAGGATCGCCGGCTGCTGATCTCACTCGGCTACCGGCGAGTTTCGGCCATGCGGACTTGGTGCAACTGGTCAACGAACCCCAAACCCCAACCAGCGGTCCCGCTTGGACGACAGCCACATTTACCGATGACGGTTACCTTTGGTTCTCGTTGAAAGACCAGAGCGTTTTGAACAGCACTGTGTTCTGGATGGAGAATCACGGTCGCCACGGCCACCCCTGGAATGGACGCAACAATTGCCTCGGGTTGGAAGATGTCACGGCCTATTTCGCGGATGGCTTGGCCGCCTCGATTCAAGACAACCCACTGACGGCGGACGGTGTGCCGACAGCGATTGAATTGAAAGCCGATCGACCGACTGCGGTGAATTACATCCAGGGAACCGCCATCATTCCGGACGGTTTCGATCTTGTCCGTACGGTTGAATTCACGGATGGTGAAGTGACATTCATCTCGGCCAGCGGCAAACGGGTGACTGTGTCTGTACGCCATGAGTTTCTGAAAACCGGTAAACTTTAGAAGTGCTTCCACCCAAGGGACTGTTGATGAAAACCGCCAAATGTGTGCTTTGTCGCTTCGCATTACTTCTTGCTTGTTCGATCGTGGCGACGCTCGGCTGCAAAAAAACTGAGGATAAAAAGGGTGATCTCAAGCCCGGTTCGATTGGCACAACAACCAGCAAACCGAATCGAACAATCGGCGTCTCGCTCCTGACGCTCAACAACCCTTTCTTCAAGGTCATCGGCGACAACGTCATTGAAGAGGGCAAAAAGCGGGGCTACGACGTGCTCGTCGTCAGCGCCGACAACGACGTCGCCAAGCAGGGGAACCAGGTCAAAGACTTCATTGTGCAAGGGGTCGCCGCAATCGTACTCAGCCCGTGCGATTCCAAGGCGATCGTTCCCGTCATTCAAGAGGCAAACACCGCTGGCATTCCGGTCTTTACCGTCGACATTCCTTGCAATGAGCCGGGGGTGAAGATCGTCACGCAGATTGCCACCGACAACTACGGCGGTGGTAAAGAAGCGGGCATTGCGATGATCGAAGCACTAGGCGAGGCAGGCGGACAAGTCGCTGTCCTTCACTTCAAGCAAGCCGAGTCTTGCCAGTTGCGAGTGAAGGGGTTCAAGGAGGTCATCGACGCGCACAACGCTGCCGGAAAGGCGAAGATCGAGATCGTCGCCGAACTGGAATCGGGCGCTGCCAAGGACCAAGGCTACAAAGCGACGCAAGACGCTCTTCAAGCCAACTCGGAAATCCGAGGCATCTTCGCCATCAACGACCCGGCCGCGCTGGGTGCTTGCGCCGCATTGGAAAAGGCGGGCAAGACCGCGCAGGTGAAGATCATTGGCTTCGACGGGCAACCCGAAGGAAAGCAGGCGATTAAAGACGGCAAGATCTACGCTGATCCCATTCAGTTTCCGGACAAGATGGGGATTCAAATCGTCGACGCCATCGTGCGGCATTCCAAAGGGGAAGAACTGCCCGCGCAGATGCTGATTCCCACCAGCCTGTACCGAATCGATGACGCAAACAAAGACCCGGACCTCAAATAAGCAAGTATGGGAAAATGTTTCGGTAGATTAGCCGTTTGGGCGTTAGCCACGGTTCTCACAGTTAACCGGGGCTAACGCCCAAACCGCTAATTGAGTTATGCAGAATGAATTCCCCGCACCTGCTCATTATGACCAGGAGTCGTTGTCGCAATGAGCACCACACCCAACTTTCTGCATGAACTCGTCGGCTCGATGTCCCAAGGAGCCGCCGGTAATCCGACCGTGGCGATGATCGAAGCAGCCTTCGTTCATCACGGTCTGCCGTGGCGTTACATCAACATGGAAGTCAGACCTGCCGATTTAGGCCAAGCGGTTCGCGGCGCAAAGGCGATGGGCTTTCGAGGATTCAATTGCAGCTTGCCACACAAGGTGACCGTCATTTCCCATCTTGATGGTCTGGGTGAATCAGCGTCGGTGATGGGTGCGGTCAACACCGTCGTACGCCGCGGGGATCAACTTATCGGCGAGAACACCGATGGGAAAGGCTTTCTGCGCTCACTGACTGCCGTTACCGACCCCCAAGGAAAATCGGTCGTCCTTTTTGGCGCAGGCGGCGCCGCTCGCGCAATCGCGGTGGAGCTGGCTTTGGTAGGGATTACAAAGCTCTCGCTCGTCAATCGCTCGGAAGCTCGTGGAAAAGAATTGTCCCAGCTCCTGCGGGACAAGCTGAATCTGAACGTTGAATTGGTGATTTGGAACAGCGACTACAAGATCCCGGAGGCAACCAACATCGTCATCAATGCCACATCGATTGGATTATACGATGGGGATGCCCGATTGGACCTCGACAGCAAGACGTTGCAGCCCGACATGATTGCTGCCGATGTGATCTTCAATCCGCCAGGGACACGGTTCCAACGCGATGCCGAAGCGCGCGGATGCAAAACGCTGGATGGCTTGGGAATGCTTGTCAATCAAGGGGTTGTCGCGGTCCAGTATTGGACTGGCATCGAACCCGATTCAACGGTCATGCGACGAGCACTTGAACAGGCGCTCGGCCTATGAGCGCCGCGCCACCGCTGTTAACCATGCGGAAGATGGTCAAATCGTTTCCCGGTGTTCAGGCTTTACGTGGTGTTGACCTCACGCTGCACGCCGGCGAGGTGCTGGCGCTACTCGGTGAGAATGGGGCCGGTAAGAGCACGTTGATTAAGTTACTCGGTGGCGCGCACCTTCCCGATGCCGGCACGATCACCGTGAATGGACGCGAGATCGCGCTAAACTCGCCTCAAGCGGCCCGGCAAGCGGGCGTGGCGGTGATCTATCAGGAGTTCAACCTCGTCCCCGGACTGACCGCGAGCGGGAATATTTTTCTCGGTCAAGAAGCGACCCGAGCCGGTGTCCTCGATCTGCGGCGTGAACGTCAACTCGCGGTAGAGTTGTTTAAGCGACTCGGGGTGGAAATCGATCTCGACCTTGCTTGTCGCCAACTGACCACAGCCCAACAGCAACTGGTGGAAATTGCCAAGGCGCTGTCGCTTGACGCTCGGATCATCGTCATGGACGAACCGACCGCCGCACTCACCTCACACGAAACCGAGCGGCTCTTTGACATCATCCGAGATCTACGTAAAAACGGAATCGGGGTCATCTATATCAGTCACCGGCTGGATGAGATTTTTACGATTGCCGACCGGGTGATGATCCTCCGCGATGGAATCAGTGTTGACAACCGTCCAATCGCTAAAATCTCTCGCAGTGAACTGATCGAACGCATGGTGGGCCGCGAATTGAAGGATGAATTTCCCACACGTACCCGCACGATCGGTCCGCCTTGCCTGGAAGTCTCCGGCTTGTGTCGAGATCGGGTTGTCAAAGATGTTTCGTTTGCCGTTCATCGCGGCGAGATTCTGGCACTGACGGGACTGGTCGGGGCCGGGCGAACGGAAACCATCCGGTTGATCTTTGGCGCGGATTCACGCGACGCGGGCGAGGTACGGCGTGATGGTCGTGTTATCAATATTCGTAATCCACGCGATGCCATCGCCGCCGGGATCGGATTGCTGACGGAAGATCGCAAGCTGCAGGGATTGGTTTTAGGAGCGTCCGTTCGCGACAACTTTGCATTGCCGAATCTGGATCGTCTGAGCAACTATGGCTTCGTGCGGCAATACCAAGAGCGAGCAGAGTTCTCGCGCTACACCGAGTTGCTGAAGATTCGCAGTCCGCACCAGGAACAGCGTGCCTGCAATCTTTCGGGCGGCAATCAGCAGAAGGTCGTGTTGGCGAAATGGCTGGCTCGGAACTGCGACGTGTTGTTTTTTGATGAGCCGACGCGCGGGGTCGATGTCGGGGCGAAGTACGAAATCTATCTGCTGATGAATCAATTGGTCGCCGAGGGCAAGGCGATCGTGATGATCAGCTCGGAACTCCCTGAAGTGCTCGGAATGGCGGATCGCATTCTCGTGATGCACGAAGGCCGGATCACCGGTGAAATTGCCGACGCACGGCAAACCACTCAGGAACAAATCATGCACATGGCCGTAGGATAAGAATTGAAAACAATATTATCTCGCCAATTGTCCGAATACGGCATGATCCTGGTGCTCCTGCTGCTATGCGCTATTTTCAGCGTCTTCACGTATCGTGAACAATCGCCTTCCGGATCCGCCGCCGGTCGCCAACTCGCCGAAGCAATCAAGGTTGAAGTTGGCGGAATGCCTCGCGTCTTGATTGCCGTACGCAACCTGCCCGACGATGTGGCGATGGCAGAGCAACTGCGAAGCGATGTCGAAGCCAATGGCGGCACGGTGGTGGCGGTTGTGCAAGGTGATCCCAAAGACGCGCGAGCAGCGATCCAAAAGCTCGCCGCAGAGAATCGTCCGCTTGACGTCATCGCAGGAACGCAAACGACCGGGGAGTGGCTCGTCTTCGCCGATTTGCAGACCGACTTTCCGTCACTCGGAAAGTCACGCATCATGACACCCAGGAGCTATCACTGGCCCAACTTTCTGAAGTCCGACAACCTGCTGAACATCGCCAATCAAATTGCCGTGATTGCGATTCTGGCTATCGGCATGACAATGGTCATTATCACGGGCGGCATCGATCTTTCCGTCGGCAGCCTGCTGGCGCTCTCGGCCGTATTGTCTGCCAAGTTCATCCGAGATTTCGCAGGAGGCGAATCGGCATCACCCTTGGGAATGATCGTGGCCTGTTCCGCTGCCGTCGCCATTTGCGGGCTGGTGGGTGCCGTTTCCGGTCTCATGATCACTCGCTTCGGAATTCCGTCGTTCATCGTCACACTGGCGATGATGCTCGTAGGGAGCGGCCTAGCGTACATCGTGTCGGCCGGACAGTCGATTTATCAGATCCCCGATTCGTTCGTGTGGATTGGTCGCGAAGCCAACCTATTCGGCCTGCCTAATGCCGTCGTGCTGATGTTCTCGCTCTATGCCTTCGCTCACCTGTTGATGTCGCGAACGAAGCTCGGCCGCTACCTCTACGCGGTCGGCGGAAATCGCGAAGCAACGAGGCTTTCAGGTGTGTCGGTGGAGCGGGTTCTGATGTTCGCCTACGTCACGTGTTCGATGCTCGCGGGACTCGGCGGCGTCATCATGGCCTCGCAGTTGAAAAGCGGTTCGCCAACGTACGGAAACATGTACGAACTTTATGTGATCGCAGCCGTTGTTGTTGGCGGAACCTCTTTGAGTGGCGGCGAAGGCCGGATTCTTGGCACGTTGATCGGGGCCTTCATCATCGCCGTGATTCAAAACGGAATGAACCTCACGAACATTGAAAGCTACACGCAAAAAGTCGTGCTTGGACTCGTCATTCTCGGCGCAGTTCTGATCGATCGCATGCGACACCGCTCGTAATCTGAGGAAAGCGAGTTCATCCGCCTTGGTTCTTCTTGGAGTTTAGTGGCAAGGGTGAGGTTCGATTTCGGTCTTTCGACCTCGGAACAGGGCGGTGGATTTTTGCAGGCATCCGCTCCTGCGTCCAATGATTTGGCAGCAGAC
>Ga0105050_10007706_pt1 | contig 12735 bp, 6 predicted proteins | sample FRY01_FD_78088 | JGI IMG/M metagenome (GOLD analysis project Ga0105050, IMG submission 78088) | Freshwater microbial communities from Lake Fryxell liftoff mats and glacier meltwater in Antarctica - FRY-01 | ecosystem: Environmental > Aquatic > Freshwater > Ice > Glacier meltwater ... | reverse complement strand
TTAAAATCAGTTAAATATACAAAATTATTGTCGATTTAGGACTGTTTGCGGATATACAAATTTCATTATTACCATAACTGCCACCAAAACTTCCCGAATCAAAGAAAACAGCATTACAGGTATTGGTGGTTGCGCCATTGGTTATAATTAAGGCGTCATTATCCAATATGGTCCCTGTGCCAATTGCCGTAATATCCACTGTGGCGTTGGATTTAGCCGTGAAATTGATGGTATATGTTTCCAAATCCTCTACAATGACGTCATCTAATATATTTATCACTATTGTTCTTGTAACGCCGGAGGCCCCTGTAAAACTTAAAGTACCTGTTTTGGCCGTATAATCGCTCCCAGAGGTGGCACTGCCGTTAGCAGTGGCGTAGTTTATCGTAAAGGCTCCTGCTGCATTAGAACCGGTGTGCGTTACCGTGAAGGTTGCTGTTCCGGCATTTTCATTGACAGTTACATTGTTAATGGTCATAATAGGCCCAAAAGTGGCAGTGAACTGAACATTATCTATGTAATAGTAATCATCCTTGTCCCAATCCCCGCTTCCAGTAATAAAGCGAATGGAGGAAGATGCCGATATTTGACTTGCAGTTAGAGAATATGAAATAGTACCTGTACCATTGCTATTTAAGGTTGAGACCGTTTGCCAAGAGGATCTATTCCACAATTGTACCAATAAGGTTTCCCCACCTCTACTAGAACCATCATAATTAAAGGTAAGCGTAACAATGGATGCCCCCGATAAATTTAAATTCCTCTGAATTGTCTCATCAGACAATCTCCTAAAGCGTAATACATTACTGTTGATTCTAATATTGCCCTTATCTGGATCATTGTCATCATTGGTTTCGGTCCAATTAGAAGAAAAATTGTTGGTCCCATTGTTGTTGGAATAAGAAACGGTATTAAAATTATCCAAATAGGTTTGCTGCCCAATCATTTGGTAGCAACTGAAGAACACCATAAAAAGAATAAGTATCCTTTTTCGAATGAAAATTCTTGTTTTCATTATGTAGCGCTAATCCTAGGAGATTAACGTAACAAATGTATTCCAAGATAAAATATAAATTTTGGAAATGTTGTGTACTTCAATAATATAATGGTCAACAATTAAAATAACAATATCTCAAATAATAAAAGTATCAATTTTTAACCTTATTCAACAGCACATTACATTGAAACCGATACATGACCTTATTGAATGGCATGATAAATTTAATCCTTTTTTACCCTATATGTTATTCTTCTATTGGTGATAACATTGTAAGTCTTTATAATACTTTGCGGAGAAAACTCAGAAGTAGAGTTGGACAAGGTGGCGGTAGATGTTATAAAATTGCCTTTTACCACCCCTGGCGGAAGCGGAATAGTAAATTTAAATCTATTTGTATTGTCCATATTTCCATCCAAATCCGTATAAGAAGAGGCACCTATAGCCGTATCGGCCCCACTACCTTCTACCAGAGTGGCCAAATAGGTCTGACCCTCCCCATAATCTGTAGTCATACCCAATTGATTATCGCCTGCTATGGCACTTCCCTCATTTATATCCGATAAAAACAATTCTATGCTTGCCCCTGGCCTAGACCAACCTTCGACAACTAAATTTGTTCCCGTAGCAAAGGCCGCTGAAATAATGGGAAAATTCAATAAATCGTTGGGGCCAATATCCCCATCTCCATTATCGTTTAGGGTAATCCCATCACCATTGTTTGCCGTTTGATCCAAGTCTATTCCTAAAGATGGAGTTCTCTGCCCGTTGTTATACATAGAATTCTGGGAAATAAATATTCCCGAAACATTGTCCGCTACCACCATGCCTTCCCCTTGGTTACTGTGGATTACATTCCTATAAACAGTAGCATCGGCTGCCTTTAAACGGATTCCGGAATCATCATATATACCCCCGCCACAGGCCGTATTATTTATACCGTTATTGGTAATGGTATTTTCTGTAACCATAAGTCCAGCTGCATAGTCAACCCCTTCAATCCCTATTCCTGCGGCCTCATTGATTAGATTGTATCTAATTGTAATCCCACTTCCATCTTCTATTAAAATATTATCTGAACAAGTATCGTTTGCCCCATTTCTGTAAAAGTGATTATATTCCATCACAGTTGTGCTTCCGCCATTGAGATGGACGGCTGCAAGATTGGACCCGCTTAAATAATTACGTCCAACATTGGTTGCCCCGTCATTAATTTCCACGGCATATTCCAAATTACCGGATTTTATGCCAAGTGCATTTACCCCTAACACATTTTCATATAGAAATGCCGTCCCTAAATTTACTTCAACAGCCGAATTATCATCCGTGTATACCGCCAAATTTCGTAGTGTCGCACTATTTCCTTCCAACCTGAATAATTCTTTGGAATCGCCTCGAACTTGAATCTCCGGTAATTCATAAATAGGCAGGGAAGTTGCAGAAATTCCCACATTACTTCCACCATCTCCTATAGTTCCGGAATTACTATCCCCGGAATAAGCGGTTTGCGTCCTACCGTCAATAATCGTATTGGTGCCAGTTATTGTAGAAAGTTGGTACGCATCTGTAATGAAAATATCAAAATAACCACTGGCAAAGTTAGTATCTGCCGTTCTACCCAATGCATCTACCGTTGGAGGTATCATAAATATTGAGGTATCTTCCCCTGCTGCCGGGTTAAATATGGAATTGGCCTCTATGTCCAGACCTGTTTCATTTAAATTATTTGAATTGACAATAAATTGTTCCAAGGAACCCTGTCCAAATTCGTTGGTATTTACAATGGCATTAAAATTGAAACCAAAATCTATGCCTACTACCCCATCACCAGCAACGGAGACGGTTGATACACTTTGGGCATTATTTAGAACACCCAAGGCCACATCTTGCTGTGCAGTGGGATACGCCCCTCCAACTTCGTCCGTTACATCTATCAAGGAAGAAGGGCCGCGATACTTCCTAAAAGTTTGTACCGGATAACAGGTAGAGCAATTGAGGCCTCCCCTATTGGAACGCACAGTAGAATTAACGGCTTTTATACGATAATCGCCGTCGGCCATTCCACCAAAAGAATAGTACCCGGTGATATCGGTAGTCTTTCTTTGAACAAAGTTACCGGAGGAATCAAAAAGCTCCACCACAGCACCTGAGACCCCCAAGCCACCCGAAGACAACCTGTCTCGACCGGGTCCGCCAGGATAATTCACATCTTCATATACCCGACCTGCAATTAAATTGGATGGGACCTTAATAACCACTGCCGCGGAGATTACAAAATCCTGACCCACATCTACATTGGCTGTAACCTGAGTGTCCGATGGTAAAATATAAGTTGATATGTCATAGGTATCCAAATCTACACCATAAGAATTTGAAGTATTATACACAGGCCCAACCGTATTGTCATATATTGTGGAATTGTAGACGTTGTTCCCAGTTTGGCCTCCGTCGCCCGAAAGCACATAAGTGGTTCCTGATTGATTGGTTATGGAAAGTTCTTCCGGGTTAGTGGAACCTGAACTGTTTCCGTCCAATGTTGAATCTCCCTCCCATGATAAAAATGAGGCCTTTGCTCCTGAACCCGCTATGGCAAAGAACGAATCCAAGGTAAAAGAGGTACCCGAATTACTCAAACCATCAAAACCTTGATATAAGTTAATATTCACAGCAGGTAACGAGGGGTCTTCATAAAACACGATTAATGTCCATCCTCCTAGCACGGTAGCGGTTGAACAATAATTACCTGTATTGTCAATATCCAAATCACTAAAATCGTAAGTGTTGGTTGAAGGATTGGCAATCCCTTGTACAATACTCGTTACATCACTGACATAGCCATAAAAATTTCTATTGGTAAGTGTGGTCTGATATAAATAGTTCGCCGAAACGTTCTGGCCTTCAAATGTTACATCCGGATCCCGCACCGTATTAGAATGTGCCCAATACAAATAAGCCCTTTCCACTGTTGCCGTGGCCGGGATGGGTGAAACCAGTGTATTGGAAGAAGAGTTAGTTATAGCACAGGCGTTGCCACCATTACTTTCCGTTCTTAAGGTACCTCCAGTAGTGGAGTAATCGAAATATCCGTCAAACTCCTGAAACAATGTCAATGGGTCATTGGCAAGTATCTGGGTATTAATGGTACCTGTTCCGGTATCGGCATAATTTATCGTCCCATATGATGCAGTTGCACCGGTAAATCTAATGGTAAACTCTTCAGCATTTTCCGGGATACCGTCATTAGCTATTGGGACAGAAATAGTTTGGACATTACCTAACTGACCATTAAAGGTCAATGTCCCTGTTGTGGCAGTATAATCACTACCTGCCAAGGCAGAACCATTTACGGTTTCAAAATTTACGGTGAAAGGCACATGTACAAACCCAAACAAGACGCTATAACCATGACGTGCACGTGTCTGTCTAACCGTAAAGACCGCATTACCCACATCTTCATCAAAAGAAATGTCATCTATGACTATTTTTGGACCCTCGGGATAACAGTTCACAACTGCTTCCCAACCCTCTGCCGTATTAGAACCGTTGGAAGTAAACCTAAAAGTTAAACAGCCAGAACTATGGGTAGATTCAATAATATCCGGCACATTGTTATTATTATACTGTCCTATTAAGGTACCACCTGTTGTTGTCCCTTCATAGACAGATAAAAGGTCTCCATTGGCAACATCAAAACCAGTAAAATCCAAACTAATATAATTGTCAACAATATCGGGACATATGGTATACACTACATCCTGATTATTACTATAATTATTTATCCCGCCTGGATCTAGGAATGTGGCGCTACACGTATTTACAGTGGCCCCATCTGTCATTATTATACCGTCATTATCAATAATTGTTGCCGTAGCGGTATCTGTAAGATTTACACTACCATCGGATGAGCCCGTTAACTGTACAGTAAAGGTTTCAGGACTTTCAATTATTCCATCATCAAGTATGGCAACGGTAAAAGTTTCAGTATCACCTGATGTCCCATTAAAATTTAAAATTCCAGAAGATGTTGTATAGTCAGCCCCAGAAGTAGCGCTACCATTCACCGTACCATAAGTGACGGTAAAGGGACCGGATGCATTTGGACCATTATGGGTAACGGTAAAAGTTGCAGTACCTGCTCCTTCGTTTACCGAAACATCTTCAATATTCATTCGTGGCCCTCTTGGAAGGCATGAAATTAAGGCTTCCCAGCCTGCTCCATTTACACTGTAGTCAGACGTAAATCTAAAAGTCAAACACCCCGAGGCGTTAGTTGCTATTATTGATGTAGGGGGCGGATTGCCATTGTGATATTGACCTATTAAAGTGGCAGATGTTGACGTCCCATCATAAATATATAGAAAATCATACCCTGATTCAACATCAAAACTGCTAAAATCCAATCTCAAATCCGTATTAATGGTATCTGGACAAAGCGTATAGGTCCGGTTTTCATTATTTGAATAATTTCCAGTTCCTCCAGAGTCGAAAAAAGCACCACTACAACTATTTTCAGTTAGCCCATTGGTGATTATTTTGGCATCATTATCAATTATAGACCCAGTACCCGTATCCGTAATAATAACGGATGGGTTAGATCTAGCCGTGAATTGAATGGAAAAATTTTCCAAATTTTCAACCGTCGTATCTTCGAGAATATTTACAACTATCGATCTTGTAACCCCCGAAGTACCCGTAAAAATTAAGGTGCCAGTTGTTGCTGTATAATCACTGCCCGAAGTGGCCGAGCCATTTACGGTTGCATAATCAACAGTAAAAACACCAACTGTATTGGCACCGGTATGGGTTACTGTAAAGGTAGCTGTTCCGTCTCCTTCGTTAACAGTAACATCGTCTACAATAATTACAGGAGCTGTGGTATAAACAATGGTTAGTACCGGCGCGCCTGAAGAACTACCATCACGCGATTCGGCAGTACGTTGACCCGAACCAGTAATTACAAAAACTATGGAATTTCCGCTACTCCAACCACCTCTATCTACAATTTCCTGTACAACGGAACCTAAGTTAGGAGTCTGTTGGTTAGGCCCAGCCTGACCAACGGAATTCCATGCTGGAATATTGTTCCAAGCAACAGAAGCAGTGGTCAATGTTCTGTCCGATATGTCGTCATCATTATTCGAAAAATTTCCTGCATTATTTGTGTCTTGTCCACGGATTACAAGAGATGTTGAACCAGAATCTGTTTCATCTGCAGTAAACTGAATATTAGCACTAACTATAGTTGCTCCTTGTGGAACGTTGATATTCCGGAATCTTATACCAACCAACTGATCGTTACTCCCGTCTCTTATAAGTTCCAAATCCGAGCTACCCCTATCCATATCTCCATTGGATACGCGCTCCTCAGCATCATCATTGTCATTGGAAACCTGGGAAGTTACTGTTGTTTGTCCAAAACCATTGGATATCCCTAAAAATAGAAATGATATTAAACAGAAGGTGAAAATACCTTTAAAATGTAGTGATGGTACTAACCCCTTGAAGAATCTAAAGGGCCTAACTCCATCCATTTCAAATATTTTTTGGATTAAAGCCACGGCATTGACGCTCGCAAGTTTACACGCAAATGTTTTTGAACTGTCTCTATGCTTGTCTGTAACTTTGATAATAATGGCTTTTTCTATTACTTTTTAGTGTTTCAAGTTTTTCAACTCTAGTAAAACAAGTAAAATCGAGCTTAAAAATATACAGGAAGATGCCGGATACCTAAAAATTGTTGTGTAAGGAACCTAAGCCACCATGAATAGTATGTATTCTGCTGTTTAGATAATTAAAAGGTTTGAAAATTGATTAATTTTTCAGTGTATTTGGACGATAACTCTCCTAGAAACAAGGCTTTGAAATATTCAAAATAGAAATGCCAATACGGTAGAAACGGTTTTATTATAAAGTCTCAAAAAACACTGTTACAAATCAACCCTATAGGTTATTCTCCTATTGGTGATAACGGTTTTCACCTTAACCGTCAACAATGCTGAGGATGAAAATGTAGCTGGACAACTAGAGCCCGATTTTGAAGCCAAAACACGATATCTATATCCATTTTTATTTGCTCCAGCCGACTTAACCGTTAAGGCTGTAGACTGAGTACCTGCGTACTCCGCACCGTTTGAAATGTTGTTGAAAACCGTACCCCCATCTGTACTTACCTGCCATTGATACGTATCTGCATTAGTTGTAGTTACTGTAAAAATAGCATTACCTCCGGTAAAAACAAATTGATCTGGACCTATAAGGGCTGTTGAAGGTGTATCTTGGGTGACGATTATTGCTGTTCTAGCCCCACTAAGGCAATTGGTTGTCGTATTCCTTGCCTCTGCATAAAAAGTACCAGGGCCGGCAGGGGTGTAAGTTGTATTGCCCAGTAATAGTAATGTTCCTCCACTGGCAGAATTGTACCAGTCCACTGTCTGGCCCACACCTACAGATGCAGTTATGCTGGGCACGGCATCTCCAGTACAATAAGACTTATACCTCCGCTGGTAGGTGCACTTACCACTGGACAAGCGCAGTTAGGTGCGGTCACAGGTAGTTGATTGGTACAACCATTGGCATCTGTTACCGCTACCACAATATTGGTTCCTGAAGGCACATTGGTTATGGCCCACACATTACCAGAGGTATTAGTGACGGTGCCTGCTGTACTTGTTACCGTTCCCGAGCTAACAGTTACCTGCAATTGGTATGTAGTAGGCGAAAATAGCCTAAAAACACAGCTAGGAGAACTGGTGACCGAAATCGTTGGCCTTGGGCGAATGGTTAGTTTTACGGCAGTTCTAAAAAGGCTTCTGCGACTGGAATCTGAATTGTCCACACTTTCTCCGTAATAAGTAACATTTCCTACCGTATTTAAGGTTGGAGACACTGGAGAACCTCCACTAGTAGCAGTATACCATACCACGTAGGCACCAGAAGGAGGGGTTGCAGAGGCGGTAAGTGTCTGTATTGGATTGGCTGCACATTCGGTAATATCCCCATTACTAGTAGGGGGAGGCAAGGCCTCTTCTATATCATCAAAAGAGTATTCATAACTTCCGTTACCTTTACAGGACGAAAACTCTCTAGTCCCTAGAAAAATTCTTTGGGAATTATTACAATTCTTATCGGTGTCGATCTGTCCTCCATTGTTGTAAATTATAGCGTCTGAGGGCAAATGTAAATCTGCATTACCGTCCCATGTAAGAATTCCATCACTTTGAACCGCGACCAACATTATATTAACAGTTAAATCCCCATTATTAGGCAATGATAAGGTATCACTTCCGCCAGATTGGTTTCCAATAATAAGCTTGTCTATCGTATAAGAAGTAATATTAACATTCAAGGATACATTATTGCCACTACCAATGGTTACCGTGCCTACATTACTGTTTTGTCCAGGATATGATGTGGCATTGACCCATGCAACTCCATTATAGATTTGCCAAGTACTTGAACTGCTCCAATTGCCCGATGCCTTTGATCTATAATCACCGGTTACCTGTGCTAGTGCAGGGAAACCGACTACCAAAAAAAACACTACTAGAATAAAACGTTTTAATTTATGATTCAAGCGCACGGGTACAACAGTTATATACTCTTAATTTTTTCAATCAATAAAAAACTCATAGAAATAAAACGTTTTAGATAATTCCACATTATCATTCAAATAAAAAACGACTTTATTAATGGGTGAAAATATCAAATCGTGGAAACATTTAAAACATAATGTTGTAAAACCCAAAAAAACCATGGTATAAGGCGTATTAAGCATTATAAACCCTCAAAATTTGTACAACAAAACGATAATTTTTCTTAGTGGGAATGTAATATCTAAGGAATAATGTTTTTAAATTAATCCCTTAAAAGGAAAATTTAACCATAGGAGAAGAAAAGTTAACCAATACTATTCCACTTATATAATACTAGGACTGGTATAATTTAACAAACAAAAATGCAGTTGCTTCCGCAACTGCATTTCGATATAATTTGAGAATTTGGCAACTATTCCAAAATCAAGAATTCCGATCTACGGTTAAATTGGTGTTCTTCCTTAGTACATTTTACGCCATTCATACATTTATTTACCAAACGAGTTTCACCAAAACCTTCACCTTGAAGACGCTCTTTCGCAATTCCTTTAGAAATCATATAGGCCACTGTAGATTCCGCTCTTTTTTGGGAAAGCCACAAATTATAGGAATCATCCCCCTGACTATCGGTATGGGAAGTAACCTTAAGTTTTAAACTAGGATACTTTTCCATGGCGGCAATTACTTTTTGAATCTCAATTTCAGCGTCGCGCCTTACATTATATTTATCAAAATCGAAATAGATGGTGCTTAACTGTAATAATTTCGCCAAATCATCCCCATAACCTGCTGTCACAGTATCTCTTTCAAGGTAAAAATCGATAATTATTGGTTTACTGTCCGATAAATTTAAATACTCCTCAGAAGGCACATATCCTTGCATAGTTGCCCTTACAAAATTACCTTTATTACAATCTATTGCAATGCTATAGTTGCCATTAGAATCTGTAATTACAGAAGCCAATTCCTCATTGTTTTCATCGATAACCTTAACTGTAGCACCCACCAACACTTCATTGGATATTTTATCCCTAACGGTACCTGTAATTGGTTTAATACAATCGAATTCCAATTTTTTGGTCTCTACAAAACTATATATATCATCCTCTCCCACTCCATTCTCACGGTTTGAAGCAAAGTATCCATTTCTGGTTTCCTCGTTCATAATGAACGTAAAATCATCCAATACACCATTCACGGGTTTTCCCACGTTTAAAACTGAGCCGATGTATTGGCTGTTGGAGATTTTGGTAGCAAAAATATCCAATCCACCCAAGCCTGGATGACCATCCGATGAAAAATATAATATATTCTCACTTGTAACGTACGGGAAAGTTTCGCGAGCTTCCGTATTAATAATATCCCCCAAATTTACAGGGGTCCCATAAGTACCATCACTATTTATAGCCACTTTAAAGATATCCGACTCTCCATATGAACCTGGCATATCTGATGCAAAATACAATAGATTCTCATCTGGACTAAGTGTAGGATGTGCTATTGAATAGGATTCACTGTTAAAGGGAAGCTCTTCAATTTGGGTCCATACTCCATTTTCTTTAGTCGCCTTAAATATTTTTAGACGTACAACCCCCTTTTTGTCCTTTACGGTTTTGCCATCAAAAAGATTATTCCTAGTAAAAAAAAGCGTATTGCCATCTTTGGTAAAAACCGAGGTGGATTCATGAAATCTGGTATTGATTTCATCCCCAAATTTAACCACCTTATTCTCGGAGGTACTGTCAACATTTATCTTATAGAGATCCAAGAAATCTTTGGAATTCCATGTATGTCTATATCGTGCCAAATTACCTGTATCCCTATCCGAAGAAAATATCAACCCCTGCTTATAAAAGGTGGGGGCAAAATCTGAATATCTTGAATTAAATTCGAACTTACCAATTTCATATCTACCTGAATTTTCTTCTATTTCAGCCAAATAATCCCTTTCCTTCATATAAAGATTGGCCCTAACATCCTCAGACGTCATTTGGGAAAACTGAGCCATTACATCTTTGGATAAATCATAATCCCCCATTGATCTTAGGGTCTGGGCATATCTAAAATAGTATTCTGGGCCTATACCCTCTTTATATTCGTTTAATAGTCTTTTATAGATTTCGGAAGCCTCCTTGTATTCTGCATTAAAATAATAAGAATTTCCAAGTTTCATTAATAAATCTGCTGACGTATAGCCCTTGTCCAATACACGCTTATATATATCAATTGCCGGACTAAAAGAGTAATCCCTATATTTTTCATCTGCCTTGTTTACCAATCTATCCTGGGCAATGACAACATTACCAATGACAGAAAATAATACCGTCAGCAAAAAAATTCTTTTTATCATTTTATTTTTTTTAAAAGAAACGCGGTGATACCATTCTTTGGAACGATTTTACCAATTCAAATCTTAAAAATATTTCAAAAGACCCATCATTAAATTGAGTTCCTCCCAACTCAGTGGTTTCTCTATCATATGCCAGCCCAATCATGAACTGATCACTCAACTGAAAACCTACCATACCACTTATTGCCGCATCGAACCTATAGGCTGCGCCAAAACTAAATTTGTCATTAAACAGGAAACTGGCGGACAAATCTATTTGCAAGGGGGCACCACCAACTACCTTGGTCAATAGCGCAGGCTTAAACTTAAAATTATTGTTTAAGTCAAACACATAACCTGTAATCAGATAAAAATTCATCCGTTCCGCGGAAAGGAATTGTACCGAATTAGGATTTCTTTGCGAATTGTCAAAATACTGTGTCTCCACTAGGTTAGGTGCAGAAAGTCCGGCATAAAATTTATCTGTGTGATAATACACCCCTACCCCAAAATTGGGAGAAAATTTATTATCAATATTATCGCCTTGAATATTTTCCGAATCAAAATTGTTCAATCCGTTGAAATCCAAATTCAACATATTGCCTCCGACCTTCAATCCAAACGATAATTTGGCGTCCAAAGCAACATCAACAGTATATGACAATACCGCATCGAACTGAGTTTCCTGAACCACACCGTCTCCAATATTGTCATTGATAATAGAAATTCCATACCCTAATCTACTATTCCTTATAGGCGAATGTAAGTTTAATGTCTGCGTTTTAGGAGCGCCTTCCAAACCAACCCATTGAGATCGGTATAATCCAGCAATACTTAATTGTCCCCTAGAACCCGCGTATGCCGGGTTTACGCTCATAGTATTGTACATATACTGGGTAAATTGGGCGTCTTGCTGGGCGTACAGTCCCGCAAAAAGGGAAAACAACATTAAAACGGTAACGAAGAGACTCTTTTTATATATCATCTACTATAAAATATATTATTTACTGACATAAATATAACCACTATCTGTAATATTCTTCTGTTTATTTTCGTACTGGAAAATATAATAATAAACACCGGCTGGCAAATAACTATTTCCTGTTACGGTGGATCTTGTCTTTGACCTGCCGTCAAAGACATTGTTTTGGTTATTATATCCTTTTCCTTCATAAACTGGAGCTCCCCAACGATTAAAAATTTTAATGGTATTGTTGTGAGCATTTTTAACACCCCTTATAAAAAGGAAGTCATTTTTCCCATCTGAATTTGGAGTCACCAGTTGATTAACTTCAATTTTTTCATCTTCATCTCCCAATTCTACAATCACTGTTACCGTGCCAGCATCGCAATTTTCAGCATTGGCCACTTCACAGATCGTATAGTCTATGGTATAGGTGCCATCCTCGGTACCAGGGGCTACGCTTACGCTGCCATCCTCGTTTATCGTAAGTTCCTCTGTAGGGGTCGAGGTAAGCACTACAACAGTAGGCAATACCGGATCTCCGTTCAGGGTATCGTTGTCAAGTACGTTGCTGTTAGGGATTACTCCACTGTTATCGGTATCTGTGGTATATGTATCATCCACCGCATCCAATATATTGTCCATATCCGGACCTACCTGAATGGTTACAGTGCCCGAATCACAATTGTCCGTATTGGCCGCTTCACAGATCGTATAGTCTATGGTATAGGTGCCATCGGCGGTACCAGGGGCTACGCTTACGCTGCCATCTTCGTTTATTGTCAGTTCGTCCGTTGGGGTCGAGGTAAGCACTACATCAGTAGGCAATACCGGATCTCCGTTAAGGGTATCG
>Ga0105050_10007703_pt1 | contig 12739 bp, 8 predicted proteins | sample FRY01_FD_78088 | JGI IMG/M metagenome (GOLD analysis project Ga0105050, IMG submission 78088) | Freshwater microbial communities from Lake Fryxell liftoff mats and glacier meltwater in Antarctica - FRY-01 | ecosystem: Environmental > Aquatic > Freshwater > Ice > Glacier meltwater ... | reverse complement strand
TTGGCGCTGGCCGCCCGACAGGCCCGACCCGCGCGGCCCTGCGGGCGTGTCGATGCCAAGCGGCAGGCCGGTCAGGAAATCGGACACGCGGGCGGCATCCAGCGCGGCATGGAGCGCCGCATCGGAGATTGCGCGCCCGAGGGTCACGTTCTCGCGGATGGTTTCATCAAACAGCGCCGCGTCCTGCGACACCACGGCAAATTCGGCGCGCAGGTCTGCAAGGTCCATCGCGGCGATATTGATTCCGCTCAATTCTACGCGTCCCGACGCAGGTTCGGCAAGACCGGTCAACAGGTTGAAGATCGTGCTTTTGCCCGCACCAGATGCGCCCACCAGCGCCGTCATCTGGCCCGCGCGCGCGGTGAAGTTCACGCCTTGCAGCACCGGCTGGTCGCCATAGGCGAAATGCACGTCGGTCAGCGTGATGTCGGGTGCGCCCTTGGGCGGTTTGGCGGTTGCACAAGCGCGGGTGACGGCGGGTGCGGTATCGAACAGGCGGTAGATACGCTCAAGGCTTGCTGCGGCAATCTGCCAGAAGCCGGACAGGTCGCCCAGACGGCGCAACGGCTGAAAGGTCAGTGCCATGGCGGTGAAGAACGACATGAACTCTCCCGTTGTGCGTTCGCCCGAGGCAATCTCGCGCCCGCCCAGCATCAGGACGGTAAAAAACCCGATACCGGTGATGATGTCGATCAGGGCGGGGATGGTGGCGCGGCCCATGGCGGTGCGGGTTTCCGCGCGCACGATGGCACCGGTGATGCTGCGGAAACGGTCGGTCTGATACGCCTCCATCCGGTTCAGCTTGATCGCCTGAATACCGTGGAAAATCTCGTCCAGCCGGGTGGCGCGCTGGCCTGCCTGATTGCGCATCTGGTCGGTCTTGCGGCGGATATAGCGTTGCACCAGCATGGCAGGCAGGATCAGCAGCGGCGCGCCGATCAGGGCGGCAAGGCACCACATCGGATCAATCGACAGGGCCACGGCGAACAACGCCACCAGAGACACCGCATCGCGGCCAAGCCCCATGATAAGGGTGGACCACACGCCCTGCACGGCGATGGTATCGCCCTGCACACGTTCTATCAGTGCGCCGGGCGGGTTGGTCTGAAAGAACGCCTGATCCAGCGTCAGGATGTGACGTAAAAGATCGCCCTGCATTGCGGTGGATGATTTCTGCGCAACCACCGTCAGCAGCGACTTCGACGCCACCGAAGTGACAGCCCGCACCACGAACAGCCCCAGAATGCCAAACCCCACCCAGATCAGTGCCCCTTCGCCGCCCGGGGCGAACACTTTGTCGAACAATGGCTTGATGATGTAGCTCAGTGCGCCAAGCGTGCTGCCTTCGATCACCATCAGCACGAAGGCGACCGCCATCAACCCGGTATGGTCGCGCAGATATCCCGTCCAGAGCCGCCCGAACAGGCGGCGCGAGGCGTAGCGCGCGTCGGGCGGGCGCTGGTGGTTGGGGCGCGGGTCGGTGGGGGATGCGGGCGGCAAGGGCAATGGCCTTGAAGGAAAGGGTCTGTCCGGGTCTATCCCGAAAGCGGCGCGGCTTGCAAGCCGGCCAGCCCGCGCGGGGTGGCGGGGTGCCCGCGCGGCTGAGGCATTGCGGCGCGAATACGGGCAGGCCGGCGGTGTGTTTTGCACGGTTGCGGGCCCCTCTTTTGCCCCGCATTGACCTTGCCGAACCGCAGGGATAGCCAAGGCAAGCCAACAGCCGGAGAACGCCATGAGCCTTGCCAACGGTCGCCCTTACCTTGCCATTCCCGGCCCGTCCACCATGCCGGACCGTGTGCTTGCCGCGATGCACCGCGCCGCGCCAAATATCTATGAGGGCGCGCTGCACGAAATGGTGGCGACCCTGTGGCCTGATCTGAAGGCAGTGGCGCGCACCTCGCAGAATGTGGCGATTTACGTCGGCAACGGCCATGCGGCGTGGGAGGCGGGCAATGCCAACCTGTTCAGCCGCGGCGACAAGGCGCTGGTGCTGGTGACGGGCAATTTCGGCGTGGGCTGGGCCCATTCGGCGCGCGCGATGGGGGTGGATGTCAGCGTGCTGGATTTCGGCAAGGCCGCGCCGGTGGATCTGGCACAGCTGGAGGATGCGTTGCGCAGGGATGCGGGTCATGCGTTCCGCGTGGTGTTGCTGACGCATGTGGATACGGCCACGTCCATCCGCAATGATGTGGCGGCGGTGCGGGCGGTGATGGATGCGGTGGGGCATCCGGCATTGCTGGCGGTGGATTGCATCGCATCTTTGGCATGCGATGAATACCATATGGATGCCTGGGGCGTGGATATGACCGTTTCCGCCAGCCAGAAGGGGCTGATGACGCCGCCGGGCCTTGGCTTCGTGTGGTTTTCCGACAAGGCGCTGGAGCGGTGCCGCACGTCGGACCTGCGCACCCCCTATTGGGACTGGACGCCGCGCGCCTTTGCGGCCGAGTTCTGGCAGAATTTCCACGGCACGGCACCGACGCATCACCTGTTCGGGCTGCGTGAGGCGCTGGACATGATCGCGGAGGAGGGGTTGGAAAATATCTGGACGCGCCATGAGGTGCTGGCCCGCGCCGTCTGGACGGCGTTTGACGCGTGGGGGGCGGGCAACCCGGCGATTGCGCTGAACGTGGCCGATCCGGCGCACCGCGGCCGGTCGGTGACGGCGGCGCGGATGGGCGCACCCGATGCGACGCGGCTGCGGCAATGGACGGAACACAAGGCCGGGGTGACACTTGGCATCGGGCTGGGCATGGCGCTGCCATCGGAGCCTGCCTACCACGGCTTTCTGCGCGTGGCGCACATGGGGCATGTGAACGCCCATATGACGCTGGGCGCGCTGGCGGTGATGGAAGCGGGGATGATCGCGCTGGACATTCCGCATGGCGACGGCGCTTTGGCGGCCGCAGCCCGGGTGGTGGCACACGGGGTGCGCTGACCGCGGCGATTGGTGCAGGACGCCGGCCGTCAGACGCCCCGCCGCCGATGCGGTCGGCAATTCGCGCACCGAGGCGGTTTTCGGATGGGCGCTAATCCCGGCGGGTTTGCCGATGTGCCCGATCCGGCCCGTTGATATGACGATCACCAAGCCGGCAAGTTCCATCGCATGGTCCTGATTTCCATCGCATGGTCCTGATCGTGTGGTCAGGAAGGTCGCCGTCAGGCCGGTCTGGCCCCCTTTACGCCGTGACGGGCGATGGAGCGGGCATAGTCAGGCGGGCGATACCGCGCGCGGGCGTCAGCGCAGCAGGGCCAGCAATTCCAGCGATGGCTCGCCCGTGACAGGCAGCCCGCGCCGCTGCTGAAACGCGCTTATCGCGGATTTGGTCTTTGGCCCGATCACCCCGTCGCTGCCTTCGGTGTCAAATCCCGCAGCGGTCAGACGCCGCTGCAAATCCTGCCGGTCGCCGATCGTCATGCCGCGCGCATCGGGCGGGAAGGCGCCGCGAATGGCCGGACCGCCGCGCAGACGGTCCGACAGGTGACCAACGCCGATCACATAATTTTCCGAGTTATTGTAACGGGTTATCACCGTGAAGTTGCGGAAGGTCATGAAAGCCGGACCGTTCGCCCCCTGCGGGATGATGATCGACGCCGCGCCATGGTTCGGCACCGTGCCGCCGTTCATGTCGCGCACGCCCTGTGCCGCCCAATCCGACGGGCTGCGGGTGGAACCGCGCCCGGTCTGGCCGATGTTGAAACCGGTGGGCAGCCTTACTTCTACCCCCCAGGGCTGGCCCCGCGTCCACCCTGACCTGGACAGGTAGGCGGCGGCCGAGGCCAAAGCATCGGTCGGATCGTCCGACCAGATGTCGCGCCGCCCGTCGCCCCGGAAATCCACGGCATACGCAAGGTAGGACGTGGGGATGAACTGGGTGTGCCCCATCGCACCGGCCCAACTGCCGGTCATGCCCGAAGGCGTCACATCTCCGTTTTGCAGGATTTTCAGCGCCGCCACCAACTGCTGTTCAAAAAACACGCCGCGTCGCCCGTCATAGGCCAGCGTCGCCAGTGCCGATATCACCGGCACAGTGCCGCGCCGTTCGCCATAAAAGCTTTCCAGCCCCCAGACGGCGGCCACGACATGGGCCTCCACCCCGTAGCGCGCCTCGATTTCTGCCAGCGTTCCGCCCTGCCGCTGCAACGCGGCGCGGCCTTTGGCGATGCGTTCGTCAGACGCGGCGATGGCGAGATAGTCCTGCAATGTCCGGGTGAATTCGGTCTGGTTGCGGTCACGCTCGACCACGCCGGGCAGGAAGCCCACGCTGCGAAAGGCACTGTCCAGCGTGCCTGCGGCGATGCCCTTGCCCGCAGCGCGGCCCCGGAATCCTGCGACCCATGTATCGAAACCGGCATTCGGCACGGCCTGCAACTGCGGCTCGGGCGCACGGGGGCGGCTGCCCGACCCCGTTGCCCGCACCCCGCCGGAACAGGCCGACAGGGCCGCAGCCGCAATTGCCAATGTGACCGCGCGTCGTGTTGCCTGCATCTTGCCCGCCCGTTGTTCTGCTGCTTTGGCTTAACCTAGCATCCCTGACGCCGGACCGGAACCTTGATGTGGTATCGCAGGCACCGGGCTCCGCGATATCTGGCCTACCAAGGCTTGGCGGCCTCAGCGGGCATCAGGTTGGCCGCCCGGCTGCACTTTCAAGGATCAGCACCCTGATCCGGTCGGCGGCGGGCGTCAGGGTGCTGCCTGCGCGGGTGACAAGGCCGAAGGGTTCCACCTCGATCCCCAGATCGACCGGCAGCACGGCATAGGGGCTGCCCGGATCGCGCGCGAACTGGTCGGCCACGGCACTGGCCAAAGGGGCGATGGCGTTGGATTGCTGCAACAGCGCCAGTGTCAGCAGAAACGATGACGTTGACACCCGCCCCGGCGGATCGGGCAGACCAAGCGCGCGCAACCGCGCCAGCACCGTGCGGCGCAGGATTGCATCCGGGCCGGGCATCACCCAGTCATAATCCATCAGATCGGCGGGGCGCAGCGTGCCGGCCGTGGCCAGCCGGTGTCCGCGCCGCACCATCAGGCTGACCGGCTCGCTTCCCATCATGCGGATATCCAGCAGCGTCGCATCCATCCGGTCGGGCAGACGGGCGATGGTGAAATCCAGCCGCCCGGCCAAAAGCTGATCGCCAAGAATGTCGCTGGTTGCCACCACAACCTCGACCGACACTTGCGGCAAAGACAGCCGCGCCGACCGCAGCGCAGGCAGCACCCGGTCAAGCGCGGGCCCCGTCACCGCACCGAGGCGCACATGCCCGCCCGCACCCTGCGCGATTTCGGTCAACTCGCGCCCCGCATCCTCGATCTCCAGCAGGACACGGGCCGCGCGGCGTGCCAGTGCCGTGCCCTCGGCGGTCAGCGCCACGCCGCGCCCGGTGCGGGTGTGGATCGCGTGGCTGGTGATACTCTCCGCCTCGGCCAGAAGGCGGGATGCGGCGGGCTGCGTGATACCCAACCGTTCCGCCGCAAGGCCGATCTGCCCGGTATCCGCCAAAGCCGCCACGATCCGCAGATGCGCCAGTTTCAAGCCCTTGCGCAGCAAGCTGTCGGACATACCGGCCCCCTACATACCCATAATGGTATATAAATCTGCTGTAATATGATTTGACCGTGCTGCATAGGCTTGCCATGGCTCGTTGCGCGCTCATGGTTGCGGCGCAATGCGAAAAACCGGGGGGTGGCGGCACCAAACCTTCGGCAAGCGAAACAGGGGCCGCGCCTGCCGTGCGGCAAAGGGAGGACTACCTATGAAACGCTTTACCAAGGCGCTTGCCGTTTTCGCGGCGGCGGCCACAATCACGGCTGCGCCGGTCTTTGCGCAGGACAAGGGCACCATCGGCATCGCCATGCCAACGCAATCATCCGCGCGCTGGATCGGCGATGGCAAGTCGATGGTGGATCAGTTCACCGCAGCGGGCTATGACACCGACCTGCAATATGCCGAAGACGATATTCCCAACCAGCTGGCCCAGATCGAGAACATGATCACCAAGGGCGTGGATGTTCTGGTGATTGCCGCGATTGACGGCACAACACTTTCCAACGCTTTGGAAAACGCGGCAGCGTCGGGCATCAAGGTTATCGCCTATGACCGCCTGATCCGCGAAAGCGGCAACGTGGATTACTACGCCACGTTCGACAACTTCAAGGTCGGCGTGCAGCAGGCGTCCAGCCTTGTGGCGGGCCTGAAAGAGCGTTTCCCGGACACCAAGCCGTGGAACATCGAACTGTTCGGCGGATCACCTGACGATAACAACGCCTTCTTCTTTTACAACGGCGCAATGTCGGTTCTGGACCCGCTGATTGCGGATGGCACGATTGCGGTGCCGTCGGGGCAGATGGGCATGGACGTGGTCGGCACGCTGCGTTGGGATGGTGCCGTGGCGCAGTCCCGCATGGATAACCTGCTGTCGGCCAATTATGGCGACAAGGTTCTGCATGGCGCGCTGTCGCCCTATGACGGCCTGTCGATCGGCATCCTGTCGTCGATGAAGGGTGTTGGCTATGGGTCGGGCGATCTGAAGATGCCGATCGTGTCGGGGCAGGATGCCGAAGTGCAATCCGTCAAGTCGATGATCGCGGGCGAGCAGTATTCCACCGTGTTCAAGGACACCCGCGAACTGGCCCGCGTGACTGTTGGCATGGTCGAGGCGCTGCTGAACGATGCAACGCCGGAAATCAACGACACCACCACCTACGACAACGGCGTGAAGGTCATCCCGTCCTACCTGCTGGAGCCGGTTTCGGTCGATGTGTCGAACTATGAAGAAATCCTTCTGGGTTCGGGCTATTACACCGCTGACCAGATCAAGTGAACTTTGGGGCGGCGCGTCACAGCGCCGCCCGTTTTCCAAGGCTGGGGGCACCATGGCACTTCTTGAAATGCGGGGAATATCCAAAACCTTCCCCGGTGTCCGTGCGCTGGACAATGTGACACTGGCCGTTGAGGCCGGCGAAATTCACGCAATCTGCGGTGAAAACGGTGCGGGCAAATCGACACTGATGAAGGTGCTGTCGGGCGTCTATCCGCATGGCACCTACGAGGGCGACATTGTTTACGATGGCGCAACGATGGCCTTTCGCGGGATCACGGATTCCGAGGCGAAGGGCATTATCATCATCCATCAGGAACTTGCGCTGATCCCGCTGCTGTCGATTGCCGAGAACCTGTTTCTGGGCAACGAGCGCGCCAGGGGCGGGGTGATAAACTGGCACGAGACGATGGCACAGACCGAAACCCTGTTGCGCAAGGTCGGGCTTTCGGACGCGCCGACCACACCGGTCGGCAAGCTGGGTGTGGGCAAACAGCAATTGGTGGAAATTGCCAAGGCGCTGGCCAAGGATGTGCGGCTGCTGATCCTGGATGAACCGACCGCCGCCTTGCAGGAGAACGACAGCCAGAAGTTGCTGGATTTATTGTTGGAGCTGAAGGCGCAGGGCGTCACCTCCATCATCATCAGCCACAAGTTGAACGAGATTTCGCGCGTCGCCGACCGGATCACCGTGATCCGCGACGGGGCGTCCGTATCGACGCTGAACACCGGCGACATCACCGAGGAACGCATCATCCGCGACATGGTGGGCCGCGACATGGCGCACCGCTATCCGGACCGCGAACCGCATGTCGGCGAAATGCTGATGGAAGTGTCGGGCTGGAACGTCTGGCACCCCGAACAGAAGGATCGCCAGATGATCCGCGACGTCGCGTTTACCGTCCGCAAGGGCGAGATTGTCGGGATTGCGGGCCTGATGGGGGCAGGGCGCACCGAACTGGCGATGAGCGTGTTTGGCCGCAGCTATGGCCGCAACATCTCGGGGTCGGTGAAGATCGGCGGCAAGGTGGCCAATACAACCACCGTCGCGCGGGCGATTGATGCGGGGTTGGCCTATGTGACCGAAGACCGCAAGGTGCTGGGGCTGGTACTGGAAGAACCGATCGTGCGCAACATCACGCTGGCCAATCTGGCAGGTGTGGCGACGCGGGGAATGCTGGACAAGCGGCGCGAAAGTCAGGTGGCCGAACGCTACCGCAAGGCGATGGCGATCCGCACGCCGGGGGTGTTTCAGAAGGTCGTGAACCTGTCGGGGGGCAATCAGCAGAAGGTCGTGCTGTCGAAATGGCTGTTCACCAATCCGCAGGTGCTGATCCTGGATGAACCGACGCGCGGCATCGACGTGGGTGCGAAGTTTGAAATTTATTCGATCATGAACGAACTCGCCGCCCAAGGGCGCGGCGTGGTGATGATCTCGTCCGAGATGCCGGAACTGCTGGGCATGTGCGACCGCATCTATGTGATGAACGAGGGGCGGATCATGGGCGAGTTGAGCCGCACCGAGGCCAGTCAGGAACGGATCATGGCCCTGATCCTGATGAACAGCGGAAAGGCAGCGTAATGAGCGACCAGTCCAAAGGCGCCGGCGCGCATCTGAGCGGGCATTTGCGCGAAAACGGCATGCTGGTGGCGCTGGTCGCCATTGTCACGCTGTTCTTGCTGCTGGTGCGGGTGTTCGAGGGCGTCGATTTCCTGTCGGCGCAAAACATCACCAACCTGTTCTTGCAGAACTCTTACGTCATCATCATGGCGTTGGGGATGCTGCTGGTGATCGTGGCGGGGCATATCGACCTGTCGGTGGGGTCTGTCGTTGGCTTTACCGGCGCGGTGGCCGCTGTGCTGACGGTGAACCTGGACTGGCCGGTCTGGGCCGTGGTGCCCGCGTGCCTTGGCGTCGGCCTTCTGATCGGGGCGGCGCAGGGGTATTGGGTGGCCTATTGGCGCATCCCCAGTTTCATCGTGACGCTGGCGGGGATGCTGGTGTTCCGCGGGCTGACGCTGTGGCTGCTGGCCGGGCAGAACATCGGGCCATTCCCGAAGTCGTTTCAGTCGCTGTCCACCGGATTCATCCCCGACCTTTTTGGCGTCGGCAAACCCAACCTCACCGCGCTGGCGCTGGTAACGGTCTGTGCGCTGGCCATTGTGCTGTTGGGCTGGAAAGCCCGCGCACGCGACGCCGAATTCGGGATGGAGCAGGAAGCAGTGCTGATCTTCACCATCCGCAACCTGATCGTGTCGGCGGCGCTGATCTTTGTGGGCTATAAACTCGCATCTTTCCGGGGGCTGCCGAATGTGGTGGTGATCCTCGCGGTGCTGACGGTGCTTTACGCCTTCTTCACCGAATCCACCACGACCGGCCGCCGCATCTATGCCCTTGGCGGCAATGAGAAAGCCGCGAAACTGTCTGGCATCAAAACCGAACGGCTGGTGTTCCTGACCTTTTGCAACATGGGTGTGCTGGCGGCTTTGGCGGGCATGATCGTGGCGGCGCGGTTGAACTCGTCTACCCCCAAAGCCGGGGCGGGGTTCGAGTTGGACGTGATCGCCGCCGTGTTCATCGGCGGGGCGTCGATGTCGGGCGGGGTTGGCAAGATTTTGGGCGTGGTGGTGGGTGCTCTTATCATGGGTGTAATGAACAACGGCATGTCGATCATGGGGATCGGCATTGATTATCAGCAGGTTATCAAAGGCTTGGTGCTGCTGGCGGCTGTGATCTTCGATGTCTACAACAAGTCGAAATAGGGGGTGACGGTGCTGTTGTCACAGATAACTGTCCCCGGCGGTGTGGCCGTGGTGGCGCGCGACGGGTCGGAAGCGGCAATTGTGCGGGGCGCTGTCAGCACCTATGCGCTGGCGATGGAGGCGGCCGCGACTGCCCGCAATCTGGCGCAGGTGATCGCATCGCATGGTTTGGGTGAAGCGGTGGATTTGCAGGCACTGGCCGCGGCGGGCCGTATCACCTTGCCACTGACCCACCCCGACCCGGTGCATATGCACCTGACCGGCACCGGGCTGACGCATCTGGGGTCGGCGGCAACGCGTGATGCCATGCATGCCAAGGCAAGCAACACGGAAACACTGACCGACTCGATGAAAATGTTCCGTATGGGGCTGGAGGGCGGCCGCCCTGCGCCGGGCACCTCCGGAGTGCAGCCCGAATGGTTTTACAAAGGCAACGGCACCACCGCCGTAGCCCCCGGCGCCGCCCTGCTGTCACCCGGCTTCGCACTGGACGCGGGCGAGGAACCCGAGATTGCAGCGCTTTACGTCATCGCCGCCGATGGCACCCCTTGCCGCGTCGGCTGGACGCTGGCGAACGAGTTTTCCGATCATGTGATGGAGCGGGTGAATTACCTTTACCTCGCCCATTCCAAGCTGCGCCCGGCGTCGTTCGGCCCCGAAATCCTTGTCGGCGATCTGCCCCAGGATATTCGTGGCACCAGCCGAATCCGCCGCGATGGTGCGGTGATCTGGGAAAAACCCTTCCTGTCGGGCGAGGCGAACATGTCGCACAGCTTTGCCAATCTGGAACATCACCACTTCAAATACGGGTTGTTCTGTCACCCCGGCGATGTGCATGTGCACATGTTCGGCACCGCCACCCTGTCATTCGCCGATGGCATCACCACCCAACCGGGTGATATATTCGAAATCGAGGCAGCGCCCTTTGGCCTGCCCCTGCAAAACCCGCTTGCGATTGCCCCTGCCAATGCTGCGGCAATGGCTGTGCGCGCGCTCTGAAAGGCTGTTCCATGACGTTCATACCCGCCCCGTGGCCCCGTAAACTCCGCTCGCAGGAATGGTTTGGCGGCACCACGAAGGATGCGATCTATCACCGCTCCTGGATGAAGAACCAGGGCCTGCCCGCCGACCTGTTCGATGGCCGCCCGGTGATCGGCATCTGCAACACCTGGTCGGAACTGACGCCCTGCAACGCGCATTTGCGCGATCTGGCGGAACGGGTGAAGTTCGGGGTTTATGAGGCGGGCGGTTTTCCGGTGGAGTTTCCGGTGTTTTCGCCGTCGGAAAGCACGTTGCGCCCGACCGCGATGATGTTCCGCAACCTGTGCGCGATGGACGTGGAGGAAGCGCTCCGCGGCAAGTGCATCGACGGTGTGGTGCTGCTTGCGGGCTGCGACAAGACCACGCCCGCGTTGCTGATGGGGGCGGCATCGGTCGATCTGCCCGCGATCATGGTCTCCGGCGGGCCGATGCTGAACGGGCATTTCCGGGGCGAACGTGTGGGGTCGGGCACGCATCTGTGGAAATTCTCGGAAGCGGTGAAGGCGGGCGAGATGACGGAAGCGGAATTCGTCGAGGCGGAAGCGTCGATGAGCCGCAGCCCCGGTTCGTGCAACACCATGGGCACGGCCAGCACCATGGCGAGCATGGCCGAGGCGCTGGGGATGACGCTTTCGGGCAACGCGGCCATTCCGGCGGTGGACAGCCGACGCCGCGTGATGGCACATCTGACCGGGCGGCGCATCGTGCAGATGGTGAAGGACGACCTGAAACCATCTGATATCATGACTAAAAATGCGTTCGAGAATGCGATTCGCATCAATGGCGCAATCGGTGGCTCCACCAATGCGGTGATCCACCTGCTTGCCATCGCGGGGCGCGTCGGCATCGACCTGAGCCTTGACGACTGGGACCGTTGCGGGCGTGACGTGCCCACCGTGGTCAACCTGATGCCATCGGGCAAATACCTGATGGAGGAGTTTTTCTATGCCGGCGGTTTGCCCGTGGTCATCAAACGGCTGGGCGAGGCGGGGCTTTTGCACCGTGACGAGCTGACGGTTTCGGGGGGCGGCATCTGGGATGAGGTGAAGGACGTCCGCAACTGGAACGACGATGTGATCCTGCCGGTGGAAAAGGCGCTTGCCAAATCGGGGGGGATCGCTGTGCTGCGCGGCAACCTCGCGCCAGGTGGCGCGGTGTTGAAACCCTCGGCCGCAAGCCCGCACCTGATGCAGCACCGGGGCCGGGCCGTGGTGTTTGAAGACATCGACGACTACAAGGCGCAGATCAACGACGAGGCGCTGGATATCGACGAAACCTGCGTGATGGTCCTGAAGAACTGCGGCCCGCGCGGGTATCCGGGCATGGCCGAGGTCGGCAACATGGGCTTGCCGCCCAAGGTGCTGCGCAAGGGGATCGTGGATATGGTGCGGATTTCCGACGCGCGCATGTCGGGCACGGCGTATGGAACCGTGGTGCTGCACACCTCGCCCGAGGCCGCGCGGGGCGGACCTTTGGCGGTGGTGCAAACGGGCGATTTCATCGAGTTGGACGTGGCAGGGCGGCGGTTGCACCTGGATATCCCGGATGACGAACTGGCGGCGCGGCTGGCGGCATGGGCGCCGTCGGTGAAAGCCCCGGCGGGCGGCTACGCCCAGCTTTACCACGAGAGGGTGATGGGGCCGGAAACCGGGGCGGATTTCGACTTTCTCGTCGGGTGTCGCGGCAACGCTGTGGGCAGGGAGTCGCATTGATGGATGTGGCTTTGGTCGGGATCGGCAAGATCGCGGTGGATCAGCATGTGCCCGCACTGAACGCCAGCCCGGATTTCCGGCTGGCGGCGACCGTCAGCCGGTCGGGGACGGTGGACGGCGTGGAGGCATTTACCGATATGGATGCGATGCTGGCGGCGCGCCCGGACATATCCGTGATCTCGCTCTGCCTGCCGCCGCAACCGCGGTTTGACTATGCGGCCAAGGCGTTGCGGGCGGGGCGGCATGTGATGCTGGAAAAGCCGCCGGGCCAGACACTGGCAGAGGTGCACGCCTTGCAGGCCATGGCGCTGGACGCGGGCGTGGTGCTGTTTGCCACGTGGCACAGCCGGATGGCGGCCGCGGTGCCTGCCGCGAAGGCCTGGTTGGCCGGGCGGGTGGTGCTG
>Ga0105050_10007698_pt1 | contig 12749 bp, 13 predicted proteins | sample FRY01_FD_78088 | JGI IMG/M metagenome (GOLD analysis project Ga0105050, IMG submission 78088) | Freshwater microbial communities from Lake Fryxell liftoff mats and glacier meltwater in Antarctica - FRY-01 | ecosystem: Environmental > Aquatic > Freshwater > Ice > Glacier meltwater ... | reverse complement strand
CATATAATCCAATAGCAAGCGCAGCTTTAAGAACCCATATAGGGTCAGGTGCACTTGGATTTGACGGGAACATCATAAATACATATGCTGTTCCTACAATTCCTAATGCTATCAATGGGATTGCAATTGCACCAAAGATAAGTTCTTTTGTAGTTGCTCCTTTAATAGCACTCATGATAAGATAAAATCCTATAGCAAATAAGCCAATAGCAAGCACAGCTTTAAGAACCCATATAGGGTCAGGTGCACTTGGATTTGATGGCATCATTGTAAATATATATGCTGTTGCAAGTATACCTAGTGCCATTAAAGGAACTGCGATTGCTGAAAATATCAATTGTGGTATAGTAAGACCCGCTGTAGCTTTAAGAATTAGTGAATATGCAAATGCAACTGGTATCAAAATAACTGCAACTGCAAGTGCTACTAGCAACTGCATTGGTGATACTGATGGTATCAATGAAAATAATGCAGCAGATGCAACAATTGCGCCAGCAATACCTAGTATCATTAGGGCAGTTAACCCGACGTCTTTTGCTGACATTGGAGAAAATCCCTTACCTGCTGGACCTCCTTTAGCTGATGTTCCTTTTTCTAGAGATTTATTTTGCTGTATTAAAATAGTCTTGATGTCTGTTAAAATACCTGTTTGCTTTTTAAGCTCACTAGAAATCTCCATTACAGCAGTATTCATTGTAAGAATAACCTCACTTATAATATTTAGTGCTTTTGTGGATGCCTCTGTTGCTGCTTGTATTTTCTGTAACGGAGATGATAATACTGAAATAACGTTAACCATGTATAAACTGTTGGCCTAAAGGCCTATTATTTTTAAGATAAACACATATTCTCTTATACTTATATATCTAAATAAATAAGGGCCCTAATTAGGGCCCTTATTTATTGTTTACATTTTTGGCATTTTAATGGTCGGTACCTTTAAGTTAGGCATTTTCATTCCGCCCATAGCACCTGACGTTGCGTCATTTTGTCCTTGATTCTGTTTATTCTCCTCCTTGATGTTTGCTATTAAATCTTTAACTAAATAATAGAACTCATAATATTCAAGGTTTTCAAGTTCACTAGGTTGTATATGTAATTTAAGATAAATATGAAATTTTGTCTTAAAGAAGTTCTCCAGCGATATCTTGAACAATGAAAAGAGATTTGATCCCGTCACGAAAGCTTATGGGAACATGCTCCTCATCGTCCCCTATCATAACTAACATATTTGGTTGAATACCTACCTTTAACTTTTCAGCTAACGTATAGACTAAATTGTATCTCTTATTAGACCATCCGTTCAATTCTATTTCAAAATCAAATAGAGTCTTATCACTAAAGCCTCTCCAATCCTTATGTAGATAAGGAATAATTTGTAGAACTGACTGATCAATTTGTAGACCTTTTTGTTGTTTTTCTTTAATGTATGCCGTGATTCTTTGCATTACTCCAATAACTGGTGGAGCCATTTCAATAGTTCCAAAAGATTTTGTTTCAATCATGAAAGATTTACGAACATTGTCATAATACTTATCTAATTCCTTTGGGATCTTAAAGTACTGAAAGTAATCTTTTTTAATTTCAACCTCGTGTTTTTCGCCCTTTTTCGTCGTATGATCTACTTTTAAGTTAGATTCTGGCTCAGGGAATGTTAAGTCTCTAATAGAAAGAATGATGTAAAATCTGTCCTCTTCTAGAATATCTTTATAAGATAATCTTTTAGATGAAGAAGTTACTCGAGTACATGATTCTAATATTTGATTTAATTTATCATCAATATCTAGAACATTAGTTTCTTCAATTGTTGAAAAATGTCTAATTTCTGTTACTTTCGCAGATCTAATCGAAATTTCAGTTCCTTCTGGGTAAAACATACCACCTGACGGTAATGAAATAGTATCGATGTTGTGATAACCTAAATGAAAATCTGCACCCTCAGCCTTTTCTCCTGTAAATCTCTCCATACTAACCTTTCCTAGGTTAACAGGCTCTTCATGAACTTCTGGTTCGTTGACCAAAGCTTCATTAGATTTAACAATATTTTCATATTGCTCATCTAAGTTTAACTCTTTTTCTTTACTCATACTTTATTTGTCTTTAAGTTTTTTAATATCTATTTTTTTGAAAGGTTTGATATCGTTAGCCTTTTTTTCAATTTCTTCTCTTATTATATCTCTTATAAACGCCGATATTGAAATAGGTCTTTGTTCAGTTTCAATGGCCTCGTTTAGTATGATTCTATTTATTAAAGTTACTTCTTCTTCTGATAAAAGAACCTGTAATTTCCTGGTAAGCTTATCCATACATTGTATATTATATTATCATATTATGTTTTTGTTTCATAAAAAATAGGGGAACATTAAACTGTTCCCCTATTTTTTATTTAATAATTATGATAGAACTTCTTTCCAAGCATCGCATCGCCATACTACTTCTAATGACGCTGCATCTAAAGTTTCGTAGTTTAATTCAGTTGTAAAACCTAATGCTGATGTAATTTGACAATCTTCAAGAGTTACTGTTCTAAATATATCGCCTGCTCTGTTGAACTGAACAACAACGATAGTTCCAACGTAATCTTTTTTAAGTCCCATTGCACCTGTATTTGGGTCGTATCTTAAGTTGTACCATTGTCTCATTGATTTATAAAGGTAAGCTTGATTAGCTTCATTTAAGTTTAATGAGAAATTCAAAGTAACATCAATTGACGTATTGTCAGGTGTTGTCGCAAATGATCTAGTAGCAAACTTGTATTTTTGTTCTATAACACCAACTTCTTTGTATAAATCTAATCCTGAGATTGAATTGATATGTTGAAGCATTAAAGGTGCATTTGAAACACCAGCAGGTGGAAGAATTGTAACTTCAAATAGATTCTGTTGTACTGGTTCGAAGTTTCTACCTCTTCCAGACGTTTGATCTTGTGAATAATGTGGTAAGCCCATGTTAGTATTGTTTTGTTTTTTTATATATCTTATTATCCTAGGTTACCTGATTGAATTTCTCCAGTGTTTAATACTGTTGTTCTATGAACTACAATTTCTAAACCTTTAACAGGTTCGACATAAGTATCAATAATACCCATATTGTTGTCGATAACTTCGTTTGTGTTGTTTGATTGGTCCATTACGTTTTTAAATTCAAAAACTCCTCCATCTTGTTTAACTGATTCTAAAAATGAATCTGCTAAAGTTTTAATTTCAAGTCTTGTTTGAACATTATTAAACTCAAATACATAATCTTTAAGAATATTAGCCATACCATCTTGTATATAAATAAGTACTTCTCTAACGTGAGCTGAAGAAAGCGCAGATTTAATAGATTGTTGTGCTGTTTTATTTCCTAAAATTGTTAAACCAATTCCTCTTTGAAATACGATAGGATTGTAACCAAATGGTTCTAAAATGTCTCTATCTTTTTTATCAAATCCATATTCAGCGCCTTTTACATTTGTACCTGATACAACGCCTCTTCTTGGACCAGCAACAATAGACCACGGTAAAGAGTTAGTGTATTTATCTAAGTAGTTGTTTGAGATATAAGCCGCTGGTGGAACAGTAATGTCCTTGCCGTTGTCGCTTACTGTTAAACCAGGTCCGTAGTAGAATGCATAATTTGCTCCAGCGCTAATGCTTGGTAATGTATATACTTTAGTTGGGTTTTTATCTAGGTTACCTCCAGTCGCTATATAAGCAGTACTAAATGCTCCTGATTCATTTGTAAATGAAGGATCACTTGACTTTTTAAAGTCTTCAATTGTCGGTGCATTTAAAATAGCCGATGCGTTTTGTCTGTCTTTAGCTAATTGAGAAAGGTTTGATTTATTATTTATACCATTAATGTCGAATGATGTAAAGGTATCTACAACATATCTAAAGTCGATAGTATCTTTATCAACTAGTGCATCATATAATCCATTTCCTCCAGATAATGTACCTAAATAGTCACTTAGGTTTTTAATTGTAACAATCGCTTTTGATAAAACAAAAGTCTTATATACGAGCGAAGCAGCTTCAAATGATTTGATAATTCTGTCATAATATGTTGGTTCAACGTCAGTATGTACAGTAAACACGGTTTCAGTAGTACCAACTGCCTTTGCGATTCTATTAACTCTTGCGATTCTTTCAGTAGTAGCAGCATCTACATATTCTCCGTTTGATATCGGGAATATTGTAGGAACATTAGCGTTTGGATAAGTTACAGTAAAATCAGTATTTCCAGGAGTATGTGCTATAGCACCTAAGTCACCACCTGTAGTTCCGAAGATAAATGGAGTTACTCTATCAGCACCTACCTTATGTGAAAGTACTTCATATAAAGATCCTGTAAGCACGTTATGTCCTACTAGATCAACCTTAGTTCCAGTTTCTAACATTACGTTATCTTCGTCAATTGCGCAGAATAAGCCAGTTCTTCTAGCCTCTGCATTAATTGTTGTTTCTATGTATAAGTTTCTTCCTTCTAGATCTTTGAATCCTGGCAAAACAGAACCTGTATATTTTGCAATTAAACTAACTTGTCTTAAGTTAGCAAACGCATCTAAGTTATCTTTCTTTAAACCATCTACTTCAAAGAATGCAGAATAGATTGGATCGTTTACCATCGTAGCTGATGTGAATTCTCCTTTAAATACAAATACATCAATCATGAAATCTGACATCTTGTCAAAATCATCCAAGTAATCTGGAACGTTTCCAACGCCATACCATTCTCTTGCTGTTAAATCGAATTCTTTAACGCTAGCAGCTTGTCTTACGATAACTGTAATTGGGTCCTGTTTCATATTAACAAAGTTTAACAAGTTACTATCTCCGTTAGCTATAGCTGTTAGTGTATTAGTATCGGATGGTACCATGAATTTATCATTATCGAAGAACTCAGTGTAGTCTTTTATTCCATCAACAGATACTGCGGCATCTGTTGATCCTGCTGTAGAAAGAGATTGATATGCTGCAGTGTCATTTCCAGCCGTAAATTTACCTAGGTTTAAGGCTAGGATAGGGCCTCTAGTCAATGCTTCTACACATGATCTGTGGAAAAACATTCCCTTTTTTTCTAAACTTTTGTCAATTGAACCAAAAACATTGTTAAATGTTTCCAGTGAATCAATCAAAACAGGTGTATTGTAAGGTCCTTTTTTGGAGTGACCTACTACTAATCTAAGAGTCTCAACGTTAATATTTGCTGTTTGAGATTTGTCAAATTCCAGTCTGTAAACTCCGGAGCTCTTGAAATTAAGTAATTGTGGGGCTAAAGCCATAATTCTAAGTATTTTTTTTCTTTTATTATATATCTATGTTTATTGGGTATATTTGTACTAATACTATATTAATTATTCAAGCAAATCATATATGTCAAATTGGAGTGATGTATCTCCACCTCCATTGTCTTTATAAAGTACATTCTCCATAAGCTCGTGTGTTTCTGGTTCTATAATATCTAAAAGCTCTTCGACATAATCTGCGTAGTCCGTTGTTCCAAAGAATTCTGTTGCAGTGATACATGTCATTATAGTATCATCATTTCCCATTTGAGCCGCATAGTTTCCGTTTTTGACTGTTCCAAATAAACTAGCCTCCTGAACTGTAGTTATGTCGTTAATTTTTATTCTGTTATTTTCTATCAATTTTTTAAAGTTTTGACAGAAAACTGACTTATTATCTGATTTTAATCTTAAGCCTGCCTTTGGAACTTTAGCGTCATGCCTATGTTTAAATCTAAGAACCATCTCATCTTCGAAATCATTCCTTCCTGGAAATACAGTAGATAGGTATTGTAATAGTATACTTCCATATGTATTAAATTCTATAATCATTTTAACATTCTCTGAGTTAAAAACTTCAATTGCTAAAGTATATAAAATCTTTGCAAAATCTTCAATGGGGTGCTCATTGCTTCTAAAAACTGCAACTTGATTAAGTTTAAAGAAATCATACATTGCACCAGGACTTATAAAGTTTTCAATATCCTTATTATCCATTGGTTCTACTTCAAATATATTAATAACTGAATAGTCTCCTCCGTTGCCTTCTGCAATATCAACTGAGAACAAATAGTATCGATCGGAATCACTTGCCTCTTCAATATCAAATGATGGATCAAATCCTAAGAATCCTTCAGTATCTATATGAATATTCTCAAAATCTTCTAGGTCATGCCATACAAATTTCTTGGCATGTTTTCGAATAGATTTCATAGTACCTGGACTTAACAATAAACTTGATGAACTTGTAAATTCATTACCATATTGTCTATTAAAGGCATCTTCAGATCCAAGGTTTCCAAGTTCTCTTCGGTACCACTCATCATCCCTATCAGGGTGTTGCCACCAATCGATTCGAGTTGCTTTATATTCGTTTTTACTCTGTTCGGCATCTGCGAATATCTCATAGAACTTATTAAATCCATTAGGTGTTGATGTTATATTAATTCTAGAAATTTTAGATGCAGAAAGCGTTGGGTAAACATTTTCATAAAAGGCATCAACTATAGTTGGGTGGATATGAGCAAATTCATCAAGGTATAAATTATGTATAGTGAATCCGATACCTGACTTTGCGGTTGTTGATTGTCCTACCAGACGACATCCATTATCTGCACGAACATTCATTACATCATACTTAATAATTCCTGGCTTCATAAAGAATGGTAAGTTTTCTAAAACAACCTTTGCTTTATCTATGATTTCTTTCGTTGATTCTGATTTATTTGCTAGCAATAAAGTAGTTTTGTCATAATTAAAAACCAGATACCATGCGTTGAAAATCGACGCCGTCACTGTTTTTCCCATTTGACGTGCGGCTAACACGATATTAAATCTATTATGCTGAAAATCTCTTAGTAATTCCTTCTGGTAGTCTCTTAACTTAACCTGTTGAATACCATTATCCGTCATTACAACTGCATACTTTTCTGCGAAGTAAACAATATCGTTTGCACATTTTGCAAGTTCTTCAATTTCAGAATCAGTGTATTCAAACACTATTTGACCCTTTCTTAAGAATTGCTTGCCTTCATAGAATGGTAAACTTACTTGAGGTCTGTAGCCCTTGTCTAATGCTACCAATAAGTCATTAATTATTTTTGTAGACCATATTAGTTTATTACCCTCCTTTTCTGAAGAGTCCTTTGGGATCCATTTATTATCTCCAATATATGATTCTTCAATTGCCATACTTAATCCTTTATTATTCCAAATACAGTTCCGCCTTGTTGTGTAAAACTAATTGATTTTCCTTGCCTTTTCATTGATTTCTCAATAAAAATTCGATACAATCGGTCTCTTCCTAACCCTTCATCATTTGCCTTTCCTTTAGGTTCATATCTGAATCCTCTTATAATTCCAGTATTTTCACCTAATATACGTTCTATTACATCTACAATAGTTGCCATTATACTAAACATTTCTCCTCGATTAGTTTCATTATATTCTCCATCTGCTGTAAAATCGATATCTAGGAATGAATTAATGTTAATTATCGTTAATGTGTATTCTAATTTTGATTCTGTTTTAAATTTAACATATAGTCTTTTGTCAAATTCTGACATTTCACTAAAATTACCATTAACCTTATATTTATATTTCTTAGAAGAGGAATCTCCTATTTCAAAAATAAATTCTTCAAATAATTTAAAATGTTTCATAATATTAGTCTTCTGTTATTTCAACGTCTTCTATGTCTTGTTCTGAATCATCGATGCCAGCTCTAATCATTCTCATTAGATCCTTCGTGCCTCTTTGTAAGTTTCCATCTGAAGATGCGTTTCCACCAGAGGCTTCAATTTCTCTAATATCATCCCTCTTTTTATAAATCTCTATATCTCTGGCAATTCTCTTGGCACTTTCTTCAGTTGCCATTAAATACATTGTCTGAGATTTAATGATGTCTAGCATTGATTTCTGTAATGTCGCAAGTACTTCAAACATTCTAGGGGCCACTTCTCCATCTTCTATTGATTCTAATAAAATCGTTAGAGCTCTTTCACCTGCTTGTAATTGATAAACTAATGAACTCATTGTCATTTCATCCATCTTCTTTTTAGCTTGAATATACTCATCTTTTTCAATGATGTCGCTATCAAGATAAAATTTCATTAATGCTGAAATAGTTTTCTTTGCCTTTTTGGTTGAATTTTCTTTAAGTTCAGTAAATGACTTCCTAATGTCTGACCGTCTTGTTGGGAGTTGTGGATCTCTTTCAATGACATCTTCAATGTCATTGCTACCGGCTCCTATCAATTCATCAAGATCCTTGCGAATATCTTCCGCTTGTTCTTTTATGCTTCTATTTTCTGACATATTTTGTGTTTTGTTAGATATTATATTTATCTAAATTATCTTGCATTTGAATATTTTTGAAATCCAAGTGATGGAATTGCATTGTCAATAACCAATGCTAGTTGATTGTCTCTAACTACATATTGGTTTAATACATTAGAATGTTGTTCAAACTCTACTGGTGAACTAAACACTCTTATGTTTGTCATATACATATTGTTTGCTTTTAGTCCATAATTAGATGTAGAAGACCATGTTAATTGGTTTGCAATTCCTCGGTTTTCTGTAAATTCCTCTATCAAATTATTAGAAAGCATCTGTGGAGTTGTTATAATTCCACCAACATTGACCACTTTGTTACTATTAGGATCAAGACTGTATATAGAAACTGCTAATTGTCCAAATGAATTGTTAACATTTACTACGTAACAGTACCACTTAAGTTTACTTAATGTTATTCCATGTGTAAATGTTTCAGTAACGCCGTTAACTGTGAATTTGAATTGAGTGTTACTTAATGTCAACCTAAAACCACTAATGATGTCATTGTCTCCAAATAAGTAATGGTCAAAAGTCGAGGCTGGTAAAAACTGAGGTGAGAACCACCCGGTATATGCTGCGTTTTTACCAATATCAACCTTTGATTTAACGGCATATTGTAGGGCAACTTCGTCAATATCAATGATTGTTAAGTCATAATAGTTTTTGCTTACCACAGTCCATCTGTTTTTTAAGTCGTAGTCAGCTATTTTTAAGTTCTTGTTGACGAATTCTCTAATACCGTCAGTGTATGTTTTGCTGACACTTTGGAACTGTTTAGGTTTTAAGTTCTTAGTATACTCTTCCTGCACTCTTTCCCCGAATATTTCTTCTATACCTGTAACTAATACGTCAGTTGCTTCATCGAACTGACCTTTTATAACGTCAGTTCTGTCTTGATATTTAACTAACTTAACTCTCCAATATGAGTGAGATTTATTAAATTCATCTGCTAATGAAATTGAGCTAATCTCATACATTCTATTGATTATTGGAATAAACATGTAATCTTTGTTTCTTGGTGCTTTTCCAACCCCAAACTTAGATTCAAACTCAGTTGCAGTAATATGAACTTCAAAATCTGCAAGTTCAATTCCAAATATATCGTATGTATTTGCTTCAGTTGGAAACTCATTGTCTGGTACTAATACCTTTATTGTTTTATTATCTACTACATTGTGTAGTGAATATTCCATAAGAATTACGTCAGAAGTTCTAATATCTGGTTCTGCTCTAAAATAATTTACAGAGTGTCCAAAAATATCATTAACTATGTTTACTATTTGTTTATACATTCCTACTGATTTTGTAAGAGCATACGGATTAAAAATAGAAGATGTATCACATGTAACTACTATATTTGAGCAACCATTCATAGCAAATGGATCAGTACATTCAACACAGAAGTTTGGACAAGAAATTAAAGCACCTTCAACCGTTAATAAAGTATATTCAATTGACAATAATGTTAACAAGTTCCCAGATGATATGCTGGCTACCTCTAATTTAACATCTAGCCAAACCGACTTAGACGTATCAAACGTTATTGACTTTAAATCGCCGTATGCTGATCCATCATTTAATGGATTAAATTCAGAGAAAACCGTTCCATTCTGAGACCATCTATATTCATATTCAAATAAATCGCCAGCACTTTGTGGTTTATAGTAACTAGCATTCGTTGCTGTTATTTCTATAGGTTCAACTAATGTCATTTCAAAATTAGATGGTATTGAAGCTATTGTGTATTTAGTGTTTCCAATTATTATGAAATCGCCAACATTAAATGACACGCTAAATTGAGTTCCTATCCCAGTAACTTCGTTAGATGCAGCAATAACATCTACAATACCGGTCATTGTTGGTGTTTTAAGGCCTACTACTATTTCCCAACTTAAAACTTTAGAAGTGTTTGTATATGGTGTTTGTAGTGACGCTATAAAGAAATCGCCATATTGGTTTGCGGTGTGTCCTATTACCATTACGTATTTAATTTTTTGTGATTTGGGTCTTCTGGTGTATAAACTTCTCCAGCAATCCAAGATGCAATAAATCCCGTTAACGATACAAAGTAAAGTGCTAATTCACCAAGATTAGCAACAAACCATATTGCTCCAGCGCCTGAAATAGCCCAAAGAAGTACAACAACATATATCATAACTTCTCTTCTGGAGTTTGGACCTTTTTTAAATATTTGAGATTTTTCACTGGGTCTCTTTGCTTCTGCCCAAATATAAGTTGCCGTATAAGCTGTTAAAGAACCAAAATATACTGCAAGATCTATAAAGCTTGCATTTTTATATGCACCTAAAAGTCCCATAACAACCCATAAGGTAACTATAATATATACAAGAGCTTCTCTTTTCCCAAAATTACTAAAAAATTCCATTGATGTTTATAATTTTATATATTCTATATATTCAAAAAAATCTAGTAGTCTGTTATAAGCAATATTAATGAGTTCTCGCTTTCTAGTTTGTTTTCCAAAACATCAACAATATCTAATATAATTCCAGTAGTGTTGTCATCTTCATTGTGCATTGCTAGAAAAGCATTTATTTTTTCGGTAAGCTCGCTAGCAAAAATTCTATTATATGGGCTTCCAGGAGAAAGAACTCCAATTTCACAAAGTAATTTATTAACTCTTACTAGCTCATCCTCATTATAGAGGTCAAATAGTCTTAAAGTTGCTGTCATTACTTTAAAGCTAAATTGAAGCATTTTATCTCCTTCAACTTCAACAAGTCTATCGTAACTCTTGTCTTTATTAAGATTAAATCTTATATATTGTAAGTTCTCCATTTCAATGCACATTTGATACAAAAAATATACTGAGTTAACTTCTTTATATAGTACGTCTGATCCTATTGTTTTGATCCTGTCTATTGTTGATATGTAATTAGTGTCTAATAGATGTTTTAGCTGTGATGCTGAAATCAGCACTGCTTCATCTCGCTCTATATAATCAATACTGTTGTGTATTTGAGTCCATATCTTATTGTCTATGTAATTATACTTATATAAAGTAACGTCTATTGCTGTTGGCAATAAACTTAGATTGAATTGTTCCATAAATTTGCACGTATTAGTAAACTTGCATAGAATTTTCCATCCTTTTTAAAGAGGCATATAATTCTTCTTTTGCAAATCTTTCAAGTTCTTTGAATTCTCTCATTCCAATCTCGTTCTTTTCAATAAAAAATGAAATAGATGATTCTGATGGTATATATTTACTTTTTGAATATTCCTCCTTTGGTGCTTTTTTTGTTTTAGTATAAATCCATCCTGGAACACTTTTAAATCTGGCAGCTACCAGAGACCAACTATCAATAACTGCGAGTGGATTTATTCCATTCTGATTAAATAACTGCGCGTTCGCAGGGTATTGAATCGCAAAGAAGCGATTAATCATGAAATGATGTCGCTTCTTATTGTGATTGCTTATTTTTTTATAGTCGTTCTGTTTAGTGAACATTATTTTTATAAAATCAAAGAGTTTTGTCTCGTCTAACATTTTTTATTGCTTTTTCAAATAGTTCAAGTCTATTACTTTTTATATCTGCCCTTCTTAATTTGTTTACTTCTAGCATAACATCATTAAATATGCCTTCAATATGTGCTTCATACATAACCTCGTTTAAAATATCCTCATTTGTCATGGTTAGAATAGTGTATTTATTTTTTTGGTCTCTGTTGTTTTATCGGCTTCACTTACTTTTAAATTAGCAAATGGATCAAAACTCTTTGGTGCTCCGGAGCCTACGGAAGTTGATGAATTCCATTCAGTTCCTTCTAATATCTTTTCCATCTGAGTTAATCCAGACAACATCGGTTCAACTTTAAAATCTTTATCAATTTCATTATATATAGCCTTTTGAATACTCTCAGGGATTGTGTTATAATGAAGTAACATTAAGTCAAGATTCTGGTTAAAACGTACTCTGATTTCTTTAAGTTCGGATCGTCCAACGACATCATGTATTAACCTAACTATTGTGTCAACTTGGTTCGATGAAAAGAAATGGTCAATATGAAAATTACCCTCAATTTCTCTGTACTTTTCAAGGATTTGAAGGGCATGCTTCTCAGTTATTGAGTAATTTCTAGCAGTTCCTGAGCTAGTTCTCTTCGTCCATGTAACTACTGATTGTATATTATCGCTCTTGTCTCCTTGTAAAATCTTAGAAAAGATAAAATCATCACAGTTAATTTCTTGAATCTGTACACCATTCTTAAGAACCCATGATTGTAAGTCTTCTTTTAGCTTGTCATTGGTAACTTCATTGGACGACATATTAAATAACATATCATCATTGCACATTACATCAATTTCTTTAGATTGTAATAATTCATCAAATCCTTCAAACGCTAATAGCCTTCTTTGAGAATTGTAGTACCATAGGGTATACGCGTCGGTAGCTGTGTT
>Ga0105050_10007696_pt1 | contig 12752 bp, 9 predicted proteins | sample FRY01_FD_78088 | JGI IMG/M metagenome (GOLD analysis project Ga0105050, IMG submission 78088) | Freshwater microbial communities from Lake Fryxell liftoff mats and glacier meltwater in Antarctica - FRY-01 | ecosystem: Environmental > Aquatic > Freshwater > Ice > Glacier meltwater ... | reverse complement strand
CGGTCTCTTGCGCGAGGCATTGGCTTGCCAGCTGGGCCCTTCATTCATACCGCCCCAGGCCTGCACGCCGGGTGCCTGGCTGCAGCAGCAGATGCCAGACCCGGCGCAGCCCGGGCCGGCCTCCGATAGCGAGCGGCTCATGTATCTGTATGCCCAGTTGCGCGAGCTGGGCTGGCTTAAAAAGCTGTTTGCCGCGCGCCGCAATACCGATCTGCTGCCGCTTGCAAAAACGCTGCTGGCTTTGTCGGACGAGCTGACCGCAAGTCTGTTGCCCGCCGCGCTTGCCATGCCAGATGAAATGGCAGACCGCTGGCGTGCGGCCTTATCGCAGCTCTCCCGTCAGGCTGCCGCGATGCTGTCCGATGAAGCGCAGCTAGTCTGGAGCATCTGGCACGGCCAGCGCGATGTACGCGACCCCGGTGTTGCCCGTTATGCGCAAATGATGCGTGCGGCCGGGTCTGCCAGGGAGCCGCTGGTGTGGATCGCGCCGGTTGAGCCAGATGCATTCGAGGCGGCTTTCCTGAACGCCTATGCAGGGCAGCAGCCGCTACAGGTCGTGCGACTCGACTGGTCGCTGGCGACGCTGCCGGCGACGCTGGCACTGTGCTGGCCTGAGTTAGTCGACAGCAGCCTGGCAATCGGCAGAAAGGCCGGTGCCGTCTGCGAAGCCCCCCCCAGCCTGGCGTTGCATGCAGCCCGGGGGCTGGAAGACGAAGCGCAATGTGCTGCGCAGACCATTATCAACTGGCTGCAAGAAGGGAAAAGTCAGATTGCCATCGTGCCGCAAGACCGGGTCGTTGCGCGCCGCCTGCGCGCCTTGCTTGAACGCGCCCAGGTCGTGGTGGCGGACGAGACTGGCTGGAAGCTTTCCACCACCCGTGCCGCCGCAGTGCTGGCCGCCTGGCTGGAATTGGTTGCGTCTAATGCGCAGACAGCAGCGCTACTGGAATTTTTAAAATCACCGTTTTTATTTGAGCAAGAAGACGAGCGTAGCGTGCAGCTGATGGCCATTGAGCGTGCTCTTATTCAAGGCAACGTGGCAGGTGGCTGGCATGTCGTTGCGTTTGCCTTAGCCGGGCAGCCGCTGGCAAAAGCCCGGCTTGATGCCATGGCGCGCGAAGCTGCGCGGTGCAGCGGGCGCAAGACGATTGTTGAATGGGTGGGTCTCACACGCGAGAATTTTGATGCACTTGGCATGCTTGAGCCCATGCAAGCCGATGGGGCAGGCAAACAGGTCCTGGCCATGCTTGCGCTGCTCGGCGCTGAATGCGTCGCGCTGAGTGAGACTTTTTCACTCGCGGAGTGGCGCGCGCTGATCAACTTGCAGCTGGAGCAGACAGTCTTCATTGCGCCCCGGCTCGACCAGCGCGTGGTGATGCTGCCGTTGAACGGGTCACCATTGCGCCAATTCGACGCGGTCATGATGGTGGGTTGCGATACGGATCATTTGCCTTCGCAGCCAACCGAAACGCTGTTCTTTGCCAATGCGGTGCGGCGCGAGCTGGGCTTAGCGACACGTGAAAGCCGGCAGCAGCAGCAATTACGTGACTTCTGCGCGCTCTTGCTCAACTGCCCGACGGTCGTGTTGTCGTGGCAGGCACAGCGCGACGGTGAAGAAAATCCTGTCAGTGTGTGGGTGCAGCGCCTGCAATTGACGCTGGCACGTGCCGGGGCCCCCGCGCCCTTGCCGCATGCGGTTAGCTTGCCCCTGCAAACGCTGAACGAGGATGTGCCGTTACCGCCTCAGCCCAGCGCGGCTTGCCTGCTGCCAGCGCGTCTGTCTGCCAGCGGTTACAACAGTCTGGTCGCCTGCCCGTATCAGTTTTTTGCCACCCGCATGCTGGGCCTGTCCGCGTTAGAGCCACTCTCAGAGCTGCCGCAAAAGCGCGATTACGGTGACTGGCTGCATCAGATTTTGCACCAGTATCACGAGGCAGTGCGTGACCAGAGCACACCGCTTGCCGGGCGCGCCGCGCTGCTGGAAGCAATCTCCGGCCAGATATTTGCGCGTGAACTCGAGAAAAATCCGGCCGCGCTCGGTTATCAGGCGCGCTGGAACAAAATGATGCCGGTGTATCTGGAGTGGGCCAACAGCCATGAGGCAGAAGGCTGGCAGTTTGCGTTTGGCGAGCGCTGGATGAAAAAAGACCTGGCCTGGGAGGGGGGCGCATTACCTTGCATGGTCGTATCGACCGCGTCGATTGCAATGCCGATGGCGACCTTCTGGTGCTCGATTACAAGACTACCGCAAAGTCGAGTTTGCAGAGCCGGCTAGACCGGCACGAAGACCATCAGCTGCCGTTTTATGCCTTGATGACAGCGCCGCAGCCGATCGGTGCGCGCTATGTGGCGATTGATGGCCCGAAGGCGGGCACCGCGTCGGCTGAGCCGTTTGAGGCATGGCGCGACGCGCTGCAGACGCAGATACAGACGGGCCTGCAGGCACTCGGCCAAGGCGCGCCGCTGCCGGCTACCGGTGTGCGCAAAAGTTGTGAGCGGTGCGATGTGCGCGGCGTATGCCGCAAGGGGGCGTGGTGATGGGTGCGGAGCCAATGATCACTGCGACGCCGGATTTTTTTATCAACGATCAGGCAATCGAGAGCAGCGAATTTATTCGTGTGGCCTGCGACCCGGCGCGCTCGGTGCTGGTTGAGGCCTGCGCGGGCAGCGGTAAAACCTGGCTGCTGGTTGCACGCATGTTGCGCCTTTTACTGGCAGGCGCTGCGCCTGGTGAACTGTTGGCGATCACTTTTACCCGCAAGGCCGCGCAGGAAATGCGCGAGCGGCTCTTAGCGTTGTTGCGTGAGCTGGCGCTGGCCGACGACGCTATCGTGCTGCAGCGCTTAACCGAGCGCGGTGTCAGTGTCGCTGATGCCGCGGTGTTGCTGCCGGCGGCGCGCGGTTTGTACCAGCGCGTGTTAGCCAGTCCGCAGGGTTTGTCGCTCGATACCTTTCATAGCTGGTTTGCGCGGCTTTTACAGATTGCGCCACTGTCGTCTGGGGTGCCGCATGGCTATGCACTGGAAGACAATCCTTCTGTGCTGCTTGATCAGGCCTGGCTGCGTTTTATGCAATCACTCAACCAGCCAGCGCATGCTGGATTGCGCAACGCCTTGATGACGGTCTATGCCATGGCAGGTGACTGGAGTGGCAAGGCAATGATTGATGCCTTCGTTGCCAAACGGGCTGAATGGTGGGTCGCCACCCAGACTGGCGAGCCTGTCAATGGGCTGCGCGCTTTATGTGGTGCTGATGCCAACCAGGACGCGCGTCTGACTTTATGGGACGACCATGCGCTATGCGCGCGCTTCATTGGTATCACCCGTCTGTTGGGGCAGGGCACACCCACGAATAAAACACGTGCCGGCGATATGGAGAAAGCGCTCAGCGCACCGGCAAGCATCGCCGCCTTTGAAGAACTGTATGCAGCGTGCTTTACCACCGGCCACAAGCCCCGTTCAAACGCGATCACCAAGGCTTTGCGTGCGGCGCTCGCGAGCGCGGGGGGCGAGGCCTGGTTTGACGACGAGTGGCAGGCCGTGTGCGAGGCGCTCGCCCAGCTGCGTGCGCGCAGCTTTGAGCCGCAGGTGCTGCAACTCAATGAAGCCTTATTTGCGATTGGCGCGGCCTGTCTGCAGCACTACCAGGCCATCAAGGCCGAGCGACGCGTTTTTGATTTTGCCGATCTCGAATGGCAGGCCTGGCAATTGCTCACAAATCCCGAGCATGCTGCGTACATGCAGGCTCGCCTGGATACGCGTTATCGCCATATTTTGCTGGACGAATTTCAGGATACCAATCCGCTGCAATGGCATATCGTGCGGGCCTGGCTGGATGCCTATGGCGACGACGCTTTGCACCCGAGCGTGTTTATTGTGGGCGACCCCAAGCAATCGATTTATCGCTTCCGCCGTGCGGAGCCGCGGGTTTTTGAATCGGCGCGTGCACTGCTGCTTGCGCGCGGTGCGGCAGATTGCCGCACCAACCGCACGTATCGTAATGGCAATGCGATTGTGGCAGCGTTGAATCAGACCATGACAGGCAATCCGCTCTACCACGCACAGAGTACGGCCTCGGCGGTGGCAGGCGCGGTGTGGCGCATGCCCTTGATTGACACCACGGCGACGCTGACAGACGAGACACAAGAGGCACCGCAACCCACAGGATTTACCTTGCGCGATCCTCTGACAGAATTTGTGGTGGAAGAAGAAGACCAGCGCCGGTTTCTGGAAGGCGCGGCAGTCGCGCAGGCGATTTTACAAACGCGCAGCGACCAGCCTCTGCTGCCGTGGTCAGCATTTATGGTGTTGGTGCGTACCCGCACGCATCTCGCGGCGTACGAGCGGGCATTGCGCGCTGCGGGTATTGCCTTTACCTCAGACCGCAGCGGTGGTTTGCTCGAATCGCTGGAAGCGGGGGATATGATTGCGCTTTTAAGCTGGCTGACAATGCCAGGTGACAATCCGGCGCTGGCGCATTGCCTGAAGTCGCCTGTGTTTGGCGCCAGCGACACGGATTTGATTGGGCTGGCTCAGCGCGACGAAGCAGACTGGTGGCAACGCATGCAGGCGATGAACCAGCAAGGCACTGCATCACCTGCTGTGCAGCGCGCCACTGAATTGCTCAGTAAGTGGCTGCTGATTGGCACGCATCTGCCGGTGCATGATCTTCTCGACCAGATCATGCATGAAGGACAGTTAATGCAGCGCTATGCACAATCATCGCCGGCCACCATGCGTGCGCAAGTGCTGGGTAATCTGGACGCCTTTATTGCACTGGCGCTAGAGATCGACGCCGGCCGCTACCCCAGTGTGGCAAGGTTCATCGACAACGTGCGCCGTTTGCAGCAAGGGGCACTCAAGGACGCACCCGACGAAGCGGATATTGATGGTGCGATAGACGCGGTGCGCATCATGACGATTCATGGATCTAAAGGTCTGGAGGCGGAGGTGGTATTGCTGATGGACGCCAATCAGAGCGACGCGGGTGGTGATGATCTGGGAGTGTTATGCGATTGGCCGCAAGATGCGCCGGCACCGGTGCATTTTTCTGTTTTCGGCAAGGCCGCTGAGCGGGGTTTTGCCCGGGCACCTTTGTTTGCGCAAGAAGAAGCCTTTCGGCAGCAAGAAAACTGGAACTTGCTGTATGTGGCGGCAACGCGCGCAAAACAATTATTGATCATTAGCGGCGTGCATAGCGGCAAAGGCGATGGCATCACGCCAGACAGCTGGTATGACCGGATGGCGCATGCGGCAGCATGGCATCAGTCTGTATCTTGCTCACCGGAGAAAGAAGAAAACCGGTTGCCCTTCACCTGGCCTTTGTACCAGCCCCCACCCTTACCGCCGCCGGCGTTGCGCGTGATCGCAGAGCCGGGTAATGCGGCAACGGAAGAGGGGAGCTTGTTGCATGCATTGATGGATTACCTCACTGCAGCCGGCAAGTGGCCCGTGACTGTGCCCGATAAAAACACCATCGCGCAATGGCTGCGCTGCACACCTGAGCTCGCCTCTACCGTGCAGGGACAAGCGCGGACGATATTATCGCAAGCCCATCTGGCACGTTTCTTTAACCCCGCTGTGTATGTGTTTGCACGCAATGAAATGGAAGTGGTGCATGAGGGGGAATTGATGCGGCTTGACCGACTCGTGATGTTTGATGATGCGCTATGGGTGCTGGATTACAAGCGTAATTATCTGACGGATCAGCAAGAAGACTATCAGGTGCAAATGGCGCGCTACCGTGCGGCCTGTGCTGACTTGTTTTCCGCTAAAGAAATTTGCAGTGCGTTGATTACGGTGGATGGCCAGCTCTGGCGGCTGGGTCAGGACAGCGGCAAGGCCTTTGTTCTCGCCTAGGCTTGCTTGCCTTCCGTTGCGTCGACTCAAGGTGGGCATCGCGCTACCGCCCTAAGGTGACGGTTCCCATCCAGTCTGTTGGCCGCACCGTGCATCTTGTTGACGTCACGCTGTTTTATCCGGCCCAGACTGGTGGCGTATGAACGTACCTGCTTGCTAAGGCACGCTGGATCCGCGCTCATACCGTCTGTGGGTCACACGATTGTGGCGCCCACAGCCGGCTCGCGCCCTGATATCGATGTGGACGTGATTGGCATACCAAGCTTTTCTATTCCGTATAGCGGTGGCTTTCGCTGGCCGCTATTTTCAGCACTGGCGACGCACCGTCTCGGTTTACAAGGGGGAAAAATGTGCCGCAACGCATCAGGGCGGTCGAGGACTTGGGCCCGTCTTATCAGTTGCTCTTGATCGGACGAGGCGCACCGCCACGCATACCGGCCTGCGTGACCTGTCTGCCTTTTCAGTCGGATGCGGTCGAGTTGGCTGTGCTCTTGGGGGCCTGCGATCTGTTTGTGCATCCGGGTCAGCATGAAACTTTCGGGCTGGTCGCACTAGAGGCATTGTCTTGCGGCATACCGGTTTTGGGCGTGCAGGGTGGCGGTGTGGGGGAACTGGTCCATGAGACGTGCGGATTGCTGGTTCAGGCGGGCAGCAGCACAGCGCTCGGTAAAGGGATACGCCGTCTTTTTCAATGCGATGTGCGCGTCATGGGTGCAGAGGGTCGCCGCCGTATGCTGGCGTCCTATGACTGGCAGCACATCATGTCGCAGTTATGTGGGCATGATGCGGCGCTGGCCGGTGTGCGTTGGAACCTCGCGAATGAAGCCAGACTTGTGCAAACCCTGCCCACAACAGGATGAAAAAGTGCCATGCCCGATCAGCCCGCGCCCTATGCCGGATCGGCTTCGGTGGCAGATTGTCACGCGCCGCGAGGGTGAATTTGCCGGGCTGGCGCACGCGGGGGCACAGGACCGCTTACAAGCAGGCGCTGACTGGTTTCGTCAACGTGGCTGGCCTTTGACGGGATTTGTCGCCCCAGCCTGGATGATGAGCGATGCGGCCTTCGGCGCGTTGTCTGGTTTTGACTTTTCGTACGCGACACGCTACCGCGAACTCGTGCTCTTGCCTGACTATCTGGCGCTTTGCGCCCCCGCACTGGTGTATGCGGCGCGCAACAGAGTGGGTGAGGCTGCGGTGCGCATGGCGGCGCGACTGGCAGAGGCGCCACTAGTGCGTCTGGCGCTGCACCCGGCCGATGCGCATCGTCTCGCTACCTTAGACCATGCGCAAAGATTAAGTGCCGCATTATTGCGAGAGCGAGAACCGATGACCAAGGCTGAATTTGCCCATCGGCTGCGCCATGATTGTGTCGTGCAAACTTCTTGATGCCAGTTGTCAATGAGTAAAAATTTAAGTTCTTTATTTTCAGATTTTTGATGAAGAAAGGCATACAAGCCCCTGAATGTATTGACGGAAATTCGCTTGCCCGACTATAGTGCCGGCATGATTGCCGAATTCGCGACTCTTCTTGAAAAAACGCGCCAGCTTGCGGCGCTATCGCACGCTGTGCGCACGGAAAACGCCGCGTTGCGCGCCACCGTGGTGGCGCTCACTGCTGAGAAAGCGGATTTGTCCGCACGTATTCACGAAGCGCATACACGCGTCGCGTTGCTTTTGGCAGCGATGCCCGCAGCAGAGGACCATGAAGAGGAATCCGCATGACCGCACTTGATGTCACTATCATGGGTCAGCCGTATCGCCTCGCGTGTAAGTCCGGCGAAGAGATCGCATTAAAGCAGGCTGTCGCTTATCTGGACGAGCGCATGTGCGCCATTCGTGACGCCGGAAAAATCAAGGGTAATGACAGGGTTGCTGTGATCGCAGCGCTTGGTATAGCCGCTGAATTTCTCAGTGCGCGCGCCTCGCACGGGCCTTTTGCAGACTTGTCGGTATCGGACGTGCGCGAAAAAATATCGGTCATGAATGCGCTGCTCGACAGCGCACTCGCCCCGCAAGAAAAATTATGTTGAGTGTCCGGCCAAATCATGCCAAAACGTTTGACATGCACTTTGTTTAGAGTAGACTTCAATTTCCTGCCGTGTTCGCGATTGCCATATATTCCTTGAACCATTTATGTGCATTGGCTGCGGGACTCGTTCAGTAGGCGTGAACGTCGCTCGTTCGACGATCCCAATATTGAACTTCTGTGGCCGCCTTGAGCCTCGTAAGGTTCAGGATGCCGGCACAGCGGCACAGGCGGGGCTTTATTCTGGACGGCTGCATTTTTTGCAGCCGTTTTTTTATGCGCGCTGCGTTTTTAAGACCCGACCATCCCGATGCAATATTGGCTGATGAAATCCGAACCCGATGCAGTCAGTATCGACGATGCGCTGGCCGCGCCTGGGCAGACGGTTGCGTGGACTGGCGTGCGCAACTATCAGGCGCGCAATTTTATGCGCGACACGATGCGAGTCGGTGACGGTGTGCTGTTTTATCATTCCAGTTGTGCAGAGCCCGGTATTGCCGGTGTCGCTGAAGTCGCCAGCACGCCGTATCCGGATCCTACGCAATTCGATCCGGAGAGCCCGTATTTTGATCCCAAATCGTCGCGTGACTGCCCGCGCTGGATGCTGGTGGATGTCCGGGCGCAGCGTAAGACACCGTTGCTTGCCTTGACTACGTTACGCCGGCACCCGGCGCTTAACGCCATGCTCTTGCTCAGAAAAGGCAGCCGGCTGTCTGTTACGCCGGTCAGTCCCGTCGAGTGGAATGTCATCGCCCGGGAACTGCTCAAAAGCCTCTGAGACTGTGAGTGCGCATTAAGTGCACAGCGCGTGCACCAATAATAAAAACCCAATACAAAGACAGGGGAAAATATGGATGTCAGTCTGGTGGCAGCATTTCTGGTTCTGGGTGCGGCGACAGGGTTTGCAGCAGGCTTACTGGGGATTGGTGGCGGTATGTTGCTGGTGCCGTTTATGACCATGCTGCTGACGGCACGCAGTTTTCCGCAAGAGCTGATTGTGCATATGGCGATTGCGACTTCCCTTGCCACCATTATGTTCACATCGATGTCGTCAGTACGCGCGCATCACCGGCGTGGTGCAGTCTTGTGGCCGGTGGCCCGGCTGCTGGTGCCGGGTATTCTGATCGGGTCATGGGTGGGCCCCTGGATAGGCACACAGCTCAATTCCGCCGGGCTCGCCTTGTTCTTCGCCGTCTTCGTAGCCTTATCCGCCACCCAGATGCTGGTTGACAAAAAACCAGCCGCCACGCGGGAATTACCAAAAGCGGCGGGGATGCTCGGTGCTGGTTCTGTGATTGGCGTGTTGTCTGGGCTGGTTGGTGCGGGCGGCGGTTTTATATCGGTGCCGTTCATGACCTGGTGTAACGTAAAAATACACAATGCCGTCGCCACAAGTGCCGCGCTGGGTTTTCCGATTGCCCTGGCCGGGACGCTATCGAATATCTACTTTGGCATGCATGAGCCCAATCTGCCAGCGGGGTCGCTGGGCTTTATTTATCTGCCGGCCTTATTGTTGGTCTCGCTTGTTAGTGTGACCACCGCTCCCCTGGGTGCCCGGGTGGCGCATGCGCTGCCAGTCAAATCATTGAAAAAAATATTTGCGTTGATCCTGTATCTGCTGGCCGGGTACATGCTCTACAAGAGTCAGCATTAAACGCCTTGTCAGCGGTCTCTTTCGTGTTCTTTGAAACGCTCACGCAAGGTGTTTTTTTGCACCTTGCCCATCGCGTTACGCGGCAGTTCATCAACAAACAATACGCGTTTTGGCACCTTGAAATTGGCAATGGTCGCTTTGAGCGCTGCGATCACCTGCGCCTCTGACAAGCTGCATGCCGGTTTTAATACGATCACAGCGGTGACTGCCTCGCCAAAATCCGCGTCGGCAAGTCCAATGACCGCCGACTCGAGTACGTCTGGCAGGTCATCAATGACGGATTCGATTTCTTTTGGGTAGACGTTATAGCCGCCCGAGATGATCAAGTCTTTGCTGCGCCCGACGATCGATAAGGTGCCATCGGCATCAAAGCGGCCGACGTCGCCGGTTTTAAAAAACCCGTCTGCCGTGAATTCTTCGGCGGTTTTTTCCGGCATCTGCCAATACCCTGCAAAGACGTTTGGCCCGCGAACTTGTATGTCGCCAATCTCTTCGGCGGCGCAACGCTGCCCTGCCTGATTCAACACCCGAACCTCCACACCCGGCAGTGGCCGCCCCACTGTGCCAGCTTTGCGCGTGCCCTCGTAAGGATTTGAGGTCAGCATCGCGGTCTCGCTCATGCCGTAACGCTCCAGAATCGTGTGGCCGGTTTGCCGGATAAATCTGTCGAAAGTTTCGGTCAATAACGGCGCCGATCCTGACACGAATAGCCGCATGTTTGTGCACGCGGCCTGGTTGAATGCGGGTTCTGCCAGCAACCGGCCATAGTAAGTGGGCACACCCATGAAGACGGTGCTGCGAGGGAGCTGCCGTAAGACGGCAGCGCTGTCGAAGCGCGACAAAAAAATCATTTTGCTGCCATTCATCAGTGCACCATGGGCGGCAACAAACAGGCCATGGATATGAAATAACGGCAGCGCATGCAAGAGCACGTCGCCCTGCCGCCATTGCCAGTAATCTTGCAATACCGTGATGTTGGCGGTGAGGTTGCCGTGGGTGAGCATGGCCCCTTTGCTGCGCCCGGTAGTGCCAGAGGTATAGAGGATGGCCGCTAAATCATCGGTATTTTTATGCACGGTGTCAAAGTGTGGGCTGTGATGCACGGCACGCGTGAGCAGTGAGCCGCTGTTTTTTCCCTGACGTGCTTCATCGAGTGTAAACACGTGGCGGGTGCCGGCCTTGAAGGCAATCTGCGTGATCCAGCCAAAGTGTTCAGACCCGCAGACGACGACGGCGGGTGCAGCGTTGTCGATGAAGTAGGCCATCTCGGCGGCGCGATAGGCTGTATTCAAAGGCAGGTACACAAAGCCGGCGCGGATGGTGGCCAGGTAGAGCATCAACGCTTCGGGCGATTTTTCGACTTGTACCGCAATGCGCGAGCCGGCTGGCAGAGCAAGGCTGGCGAGCAGGTTGGCCAGTCTTGCACTGCCATTTTCCAGATCTTGCCAGCTGTAATACTGCGCGTCTTCGGTTTCCAGCCAGCAGGCGCTGCGGTCTGCCGGAAAGCGCGATTGAAACAAGGCGTAAAGATTGGCGTTCATGGGATAAGCGATTTTTTATACGCGACAAATAATAAAAACAGTCCTAAACCAATCATCGGCAGCGACAGCATCTGGCCGGCCGAGAGGGTCAGGCCAGCAAGGCTGACCTCATAGTCTGGCATCCGGAAGTACTCCGTAAAGAAGCGCGCACAGCCGTAGCCAAGCGCAAAGACCCCGCTCACAGCGAGTACCGGTCGTGCCTTGCGGGCAAAGAGCCACAGCACGACAAACAACAGCACACCATCGACAAGAGCCTGATAAATCGGCGACGGGTGACGAGGCAGATTGTCGACATTCGGCCAGATCATGGCCCAGGGCAGACTGGCGTCCGCGACGCGCCCTGGCAGCTCGGCGTTGATGAAATTGCCGATGCGGCCGGCCGCATACCCGAGCGGGACGAGCGGGGCGATGAAGTCCATGACTTCCATCGTTTTGCGGCCGTGTTTTTTGCCCCAGATTGCCATGGCCACCATGACGCCAATAAAGCCGCCATGAAAGGACATGCCGCCTTTCCAGACGGCGAAAATCTCCAGTGGGTGGGCGAGGTAATACAACGGTTGATAAAAGAGGACCTCGCCTAAACGCCCGCCGATGATGACGCCGAGCACACCATAAAACAGCATGTCTTCCACATCTTCGTTGCGCCACCCGGCAACAGCAATATGCGGCTGGCGCACGCGCAGCCGGCCGAGGACGATGAACAGGCCAAAGGCCAGCAAATACATCAGGCCGTACCAGTGCACGGCGAGCGGCCCGATAGCAATGGCGACGGGGTCTGGCATGGGATGAATCAGCATTCAGTTTTTCTTTCGCATCAAATCAAGGAAGGCTTGCAGGACCGGTGAGGCATTATCGCGTCGCCATACCAGTCCGGTTTCTATGAGAGGACTGGCTTCGTTGAGCACATGATATTCGACGCCGGCTCGCTGCAGGTTTGAGACGGATTGTGGCACAAGCGCGATGCCCATGCCGGCCGAAACCAGCCCGATAATGGTCTGCATCTGTATCGCTTCTTGCCCAATGTGGGGCGTGATGCCGGCTGTGCGAAAGCAGTCGAAAATCTGGTCATGAAAGGCCGGTGCCAGGCGCCGTGGAAAAATAATCAGGGGCAGCTCGGCCCAGCTTTTGAGAGACCGCTTTTTATGGGATGAAGAGGGTGTGCCTTCCGGCGCGGCGAGTACCAGCGGCTCGGACAGCAGGGGCAGATAATCGAACTCAGTATGGAGCTTGTCTGGCAGCGGGCCGATCAGGATCCCAAGGTCTATACGGTTGGCGCTGAGCTCGTCAATCTGTACATCACTGGTGGCTTCGCGCAGCTCTATCTGCACGCCGGGAAAGGCACGGCGAAATTCGCGCAGTGACGTGGGCAATACGCTGTAGTCCGCACTTGACACAAACGCCAGCGACAGGCGCCCAGACTCACCGGCGGCGGCGCGCTGGGCCAGCCGCGGCAGCGCATCGGCCTGCGCGAGCAGCCGCTGTACTTCGGGTAAGAGCGCGCGGCCTGCAGCGGTTAATGCCACGCTGCGCCGGGTGCGCGCAAACAGGGCCGTGCCTAACTGCGCCTCGAGCGCCTGTATGGTTTGCGACAGGGGTGGCTGCGTCATGTGCAGGCGATGCGCAGCACGCCCGAAGTGCATTTCCTCGGCAACGGCAACAAAATAACGCAGGGG
>Ga0105050_10007694_pt1 | contig 12752 bp, 14 predicted proteins | sample FRY01_FD_78088 | JGI IMG/M metagenome (GOLD analysis project Ga0105050, IMG submission 78088) | Freshwater microbial communities from Lake Fryxell liftoff mats and glacier meltwater in Antarctica - FRY-01 | ecosystem: Environmental > Aquatic > Freshwater > Ice > Glacier meltwater ... | reverse complement strand
GGGCCGGGGGCGGGGGTGCATGGCGGCTATGTTGTGTCGCATGGCACACCGGCGCAGATCATGGCCGATCCGGCCTCGATCACCGGGCAGTATCTGTCAGGGGTGCGGGAAATCGGCGTTCCAGTTCAGCGCCGCAAGGGCAATGGCAAGACCCTGACCGTGGTCAAGGCGACGGGCAACAACCTGCACGAGGTGACTGCCGATTTCCCGCTGGGCCGGTTCGTCTGCGTCACGGGCGTGTCGGGCGGCGGCAAGTCGACGCTGACAATTGAGACGCTGTTCAAGAACGCCGCGATGAAGCTGAACGGCGCCCGCGAAACTCCGGCGCCCTGCGAAACGATCAAAGGGTTTGAGCACCTCGACAAGGTGATCGACATCGACCAGCGCGCCATTGGCCGGACCCCGCGCAGCAACCCCGCCACCTATACCGGTGCCTTTACCCCGATCCGAGACTGGTTCACCGGCTTGCCAGAATCCAAGGCGCGCGGCTATAAATCGGGCCGCTTCAGCTTTAACGTCAAGGGCGGGCGGTGCGAGGCGTGCCAAGGTGACGGCGTGCTGAAGATCGAGATGAACTTTCTGCCCGATGTCTATGTCACCTGCGAAACCTGCAAGGGCAAACGCTATAACCGCGAAACGCTCGAGGTGAAATTCAAGGGCAAAAGCATCGCCGATGTCCTTGATATGACTGTGGAAGAGGCGCAAGAGGTGTTCCGCGCCGTCCCGTCGATCCGGTCAAAGATGGATGCGCTGGTGCGCGTCGGGCTTGGCTATATCAAGGTCGGCCAGCAGGCGACCACTCTATCTGGGGGTGAGGCGCAGCGGGTGAAGTTGTCCAAGGAGTTGTCCCGCGCCGCGACCGGGCGGACGCTATATATTCTGGACGAACCGACCACCGGACTGCATTTCGAGGATGTGAAAAAGCTTCTCGAGGTGCTGCATGAGTTGGTCGATCAGGGCAATACGGTGATCGTTATCGAACACAATCTGGACGTGGTGAAAACCGCCGACTGGATCATTGATATCGGCCCTGAAGGCGGCGATGGCGGCGGGCAGATTGTGGCCGTGGGGACGCCGGAGGATGTGGCGCAGGTGGCCGCGAGCCATACTGGCCGATATCTGGGCCAGATGCTGAAGAAACGCGGGATGGCGGCGGAGTAAACCGAACGGCAGGCCCCGCGATGTTGGGGCCCGCTTTCGATCCCCCTGCGCGGATCAGTTCAGAATGGCCGCGCCAAACCGGATCAGTTGCAGCAGTTCATAGCTGTCGGCATCGAGCCGCACGATGGTGCCGTCGATGATGGCATAGCGTTCCCCATCAGCGAGCGGGGGTAGGTCGTAGCGATCGAGATTGTTGATATATTGAAGAATCTCAGGGTCCAACACATCGCCGATATCGTAACGGTCCGCGAAATCAACGCCCTGCCGCGCGAGGCCGGGAGGGACGCAGGGCGGGTCCTTGCGGGCCAGTCCGGGTGGGCAATCAGTGGCAAACTGCCCATTACCATTGCCGTTTCCATTTCCGCTGTTGCCTTGGGCCGTGCTGACTGTGGGAGTCAGAAACGCCGCGATGAGGGCGGCTGCGAACAGGTGCTTGGTCATGGTAACTGCCTTTTATGGTGACGTTGCAAAGTTAAAACCAACGGCAAGCGGACAGGTTCCCATTGCGTGAAATGACGTACGGTTCTCCGCCGAGTGGCCCGTCCACCCGGCGGCATGGTGACTTAGCGCTTTATCGGGCAGGTCGAGACACCGAGGATGGAATAGATCGGGCAGGACCCGATCAGGCCGGTGGCCAGAGGTACGATGCCGATGAGAAAGGCCCAGCGATAGGCCGCATCGGGGTAGAAGAAGTAGGCGGCGATCAGCGCGAGCCCGACAATGACCCGCAGGGCGCGGTCGATGGTGCCTTCGTTGGTTTTGAACATGGTTTGCTCCCGTGGCAAGCGACCGTTGATCCGGTCCATGCGCAAAGATTAACCGACGCTGAAGCCGCGGTATGTGACGAGGTCACAGAGAGATGTCGATTTCGGCGAGTTGCCGCAGCGCCGCGATGTCGTGCAGATGCACATGCCCCCGGTCGGTGCTGACCCAGCCGCGACGGGCGAAACCGTCGAGTTGCCGCGAGACGACTTCGCGCGCGGAACCGATCCTGCTGGCGAGGTCGGATTGCGTGCAATGCACTTCGTCACCAGCTGCCAAGGCCAGAAGCGCCGCGGCGAGCCGGATTTCGATGCGCTGGAAGGCGACCTGCTCCAAGAGATGCGTGACGTCCTGAATCCGCCGCGCAAAGGCGCTGAACACGTAGCTGCGGAAATCGGGGACGCTATCCATCAGGGTGAGGAACAGCGTTTTGGGGATCACCACCAGCGTGCAGTCGGTGGCGGCGATGGCGTCACCGGAATAGGGCTCTGACCCCAGCAGCCCCAGCGTGGTCTGCACGCAGCTTTGTCCCGGGGCGACGGAATAGAGCAGGATATCGCGCCCGCTTGGGCCGGTGAGGAACACGTCGATCCGGCCTTGCAGCACCAGCGCGAAGCCTTGTGCGGCGTCACCGGCGCGAAACACGGAATGCCCCTTTTGTAGGGTCATGGGTAGAAGCCGGGTGAGTCGGTCGCGGGCTGTGGCGGGCAGGGCACGCAGTTCGGTCCGGTCGACCCAGTTGGTCATGGGCGCTGTCTGCTGCTGAACCGGGGCAGCATGGCACTGAAATCGCGGCCTTTGCCAGATTCGGCTTCGACAAAATTGCGGTAGAGGGCAGTGGCGGCCTGACCCATTGGCGTGTCCGCGTCCACCGATTGTGCGGCGAGTTGGGAGAGGTCGAGGTCTTTCAGCATGAGTTCCGCCGCGAAGCCCGGTTTGTAGTCGTTGTCGGCGGGGGATTTGGGCCCGATGCCGGGGGCGGGGCAATAGGCGGACATGCTCCAGCTTTGTCCCGAAGAGGTGGAGACGACGTCATAGAGTGCCTGCCGGTCAAGCCCGAGCCGGTCGGCCAGATTGATCGCCTCGCAGGTGGCGATCATGGTGACGCCGAGGATCATGTTGTTGCAGATCTTGGCGGCCTGACCATTACCGGCTGCGCCACAATGGACCGCGCGCGACCCCATGATGTCAAAGAGCGGTTTGGCGGTGGCAAAGGCGGCGTCGGGCCCACCGGCCATAAAGGTGAGCGTGCCTGCAGTGGCGCCGCCGATGCCGCCGGAGACTGGTGCGTCGAGTGCCGCGAGTCCCGCTTGCGTGCCCATTTGTGCCACGGCGCGGGCGGAGTCCACATCGACGGTGGAGCAATCGAGATGCAAGGCGCCTTTGCGCATGGCTCTGTGTATTTCGGCGGCGACAGCGCGCAGGATTGCGCCGTTGGGCAGCATGGTGATGACGACATCGGCTCCGTTTGCGGCCTCTGCGCCGGTGACGGCCATGTGCAGCCCTTCGGGACGTGCGACGGGGTCAAAGCCAGTGACCTGATGACCGGCGCGGGCCAGATTGAGCGCCATCGGGCCTCCCATGTTGCCGAGGCCGAGAAAGCCGATCTTCATGATGTTTGCTCCAGTTGTAGTGCGTCTGCCCCCAAGGGCAGGGTCATGGCGAGGATGTCGCGGCCCGGCACGCTGTCCCAATGTTCGTGTTTCCAGCGTGGGGATTTGTCCCGGTCAATCAGCGCGGCGCGGATGCCTTCGAGGAAGTCGCCTTGGGCGAGGGAGCGCGAGGTGAACCGATATTCGAGGTCGAGCGCATGTCCGATAGTGGGCCGCATGCGGACCCGGTGGATGAATTCGACCGTGACGGACATGGCGAGGGGGGCGTTGCGGGTGATCTTGTCCATTGCTTTTCGCAGGAACACCGGCGGGTTGGTGGGGATCGCGCGGATGATGTCGGCGAACCGTTCGCCGCTGAAGGTGCTGTCGATCAGGGGTTGCGCCTGTGCCAGCGGGCCGGGCAGGGCGGGCGTGCCGCAGATCGCACCGGTCGTGCCGGTGTCGCAAAGCGTGCTGATGAGGCCGGGCCAGTCGGCGCGCGGGATGAAATGATCAGCAAATCCGCAGTAGCGCGCGTCACCCGGACCCATGCGGTCGCCGGTAATGGCCAGATACTCGCCGAGCCTGCCGGGGGCCAGGGCCAACAGCAGCGTGCTGCCGACATCGGGGATCAGCCCGATGCTGCATTCGGGCAGGGCGATTTGCGCGGTTTCATCGACGATCCGGTGGCTGGCGTGGCAACCAATGCCAACGCCGCCGCCCATGGTGAAGCCGTGCAGGAAGGTGATGATCGGCTTGGGATAGTCGGCGATGCGGGCGTTGAGGCGGTATTCGTCCTGCCAGAATTGACGCCCATAATCGTAATTCCCGGCCATGCCGGTGGCATACATCTGCGCAATGTCGCCGCCGGCGCAGAAGGCGCGATCACCGGCGCCGTCGATGATGATAAGGCTGATTGCGGGGTCATCGGCCCAGTCGATCAGGGCGGCGTCGATGCTGCGGATCATCTCCCAGGTGAGGGCGTTGAGCGCCTCTGGTCGGTTCAGGGTGATGCGTCCGGCGTGGCCTTCGGTGCGGATGATCGCTTCGCTCATCTGTTGACCAGCGCGCGGGCGATGATCAGGCGCATGATCTCGTTGGTACCTTCGAGGATCTGATGCACGCGCAGGTCGCGGACGATCTTTTCGATCCCGTAATCGGCCAGATAACCGTAGCCGCCGTGCAGTTGCAGGCATTGATCGGCAACCCGGCTGCCGGTTTCGGTGACAAAGAGTTTGGCCATCGCGCAAAAAACCGTGGCATCCGGTGCTGTGGTGTCAAATTTCCATGCCGCTTGGCGCAGCATGAGGCGGGCGGCGGCGAGTTCGGTGCTCATTTCCGCGAGACGGAACTGCAGGCCCTGAAACTGGTCGATGCGTTGGCCAAAGGCTTGACGTTCGTGCATGTAGCGCAAGGTGGCGTCGAGTGCGGATTGCGCGGCGCCGAGTGAACAGGCCGCGATGTTGAGCCTGCCGCCGTCAAGCCCGGCCATGGCGTAGCGGAAACCCTGACCTTCTTCGCCGATAAGGTTTTCGAACGGGATCAAACAGTTATCCAGTTGCACGGCGCGGGTGGGCTGGGACCGCCAGCCCATTTTATCCTCGAGCGCGCCAAAGGAGAGGCCCGCTGCGTCGGCGGGGACGAGAAAGGCGCTGATCCCGCGCGGCGCGTCGCCGCCGCTGCGCGCCATGATGATATAGGCGTCAGAGTAGCCCGCACTGGAGATGAAGGCCTTGGTGCCGGTGAGGCTCCAGCCATCGTCGGAGCGGGTGGCGCGGGTCTTGAGTGCAGCGGCGTCGGAGCCGGAACCGGGTTCGGTCAGGCAGTAAGAGAGCACGGTCTGCATACTGAGCGCGTCGGAGAGATATTTGGCCTTGAGCGCTGGGGAACCGGCGAGGTCGAGCATGCGGGCGCACATGTTGTGGATGGAGAGGAAGGCGGCGACGGAGGCGCAGGACTGGCTCAGCCCTTCGAACACCAGCGTGGCGTCGAGCCGGGAGAGCCCGGTGCCGCCCGCATCCTCGGATACATAGAGCCCGCCAAAGCCGAGATCGGCCAGTGGGGGCCAAAGGCTGCGCGGGATCGTCCCCTCACGCTCCCATTGCCGTGCGAAAGGGGCGATGTGGCTGGTGCCGAAATCCACCGCCATGTCGAAGATGGCGGTCTGTTCGCTGCTGAGTGCAAAATCCATGCAACGACTCCTGTAGGGCCCGACACCGGACAAGATGACCGGACCCTCACATGATCGGCAGCGCTTGCAGGCTTGGCAAGAGCAGATGGATGGGAGGCCGGATCAGCCGACGGTGATCGACCCTTTCATGCTGCGGTGGAACGCGCAGAAATAGGTGAATGTCCCGGAATCGGCAAAGGTCAATTGCGCCGACTCCCCATTGCCGAGCCGCCCTGTGTCAAAGGCCCCGCTGTCGGCGGTGGCGGTATGTGGGGCCGAATCAGCATTGGTAAACACAACGGTGTCCCCCGCCGCGATGACAAGGTCAGCCGGGCTGAAGGCCATGTTCTGGATTGTCACCTGATGTGTGGCTGCCCGGGCCTGAACCGCGAGCAAGGGCAGAACAGCCATCCCTGACAAGGCGTTACGCAAGACGGAACGGCGCGAAAGCAGCTTCATGATTGAAATCCCCGTTGTTAAAAGCGTGCGACATCGTCGCGCCGTGCCATGCCCGCTGTCAATGCAGGATTTCTGCCTTGCTGAGCAAGGAAACGCGCCTGTGGCGCGTTTCTGGCAGTGGCCGGGATAGTGCTTTTATCCGTCCGACGGACGGCTCAATGGCTGCGTCTCATTCCATCGGTTTAAAGTTGAAAGCCGAGCCTTCCTTGATCCCCGAGGGCCAGCGCGAGGTGACGGTCTTGGTCCGGGTGTAGAACTTGAACGCGTCGGGGCCGTGCTGGTTGAGGTCGCCAAAGACCGATTTCTTCCAGCCGCCAAAGGTGTGGTAGGCGAGCGGGACCGGGATCGGCACGTTGATGCCGATCATGCCGACATTGACCCGGTTGGCGAAATCGCGCGCGGCGTCGCCGTCGCGGGTGAAGATCGCGGTGCCGTTGCCGTATTCATGATCCATCGCGAGTTTCAGCGCCTCTTCATAGCTGGCGGCGCGAACGGTGGAGAGGACGGGGCCGAAGATTTCCTTTTGGTAAATCTCCATGTCCGGGGTGACGTGGTCAAAGAGATGCGGGCCGACGAAAAAGCCATCCTCATAGCCCTGAAGGTTGAATTTGCGCCCATCGACGACGAGTTTTGCCCCGGCATCGACGCCCGATTGCACAAGCCGCAGGATATTGGCCTTGGCCGCTGCCGTCACGACGGGGCCGTAATCCACGTCCTTGCCGGAGGTGTAGGGGCCGACTTTGAGTTTTTCGATCCGCGGGATCAGTTTGGCGATCAGCGCGTCGGCGGTGGCGTCACCAACCGGGACGGCGACCGATATCGCCATGCAGCGTTCGCCAGCAGCGCCGAAACCTGCGCCGATCAGCGCGTCGGCCGCAAGGTCGAGGTCGGCGTCGGGCATGATGATCATGTGGTTCTTGGCGCCACCAAAGCACTGGACCCGCTTGCCGTTGGCACAGCCGCGTCCGTAGATATATTCGGCGATGGGTGTGGAGCCGACAAAGCCGATCGACTGGATCACCGGGTGGTCGATGATCGCGTCGACTGCCTCTTTGTCGCCGTTCACGACCTGCAGGATGCCTTTGGGGAGACCCGCTTCTTCCATCAGTTCGGCCAGCATCAGCGGCACGGAGGGGTCACGCTCTGACGGTTTGAGGATGAAGGCGTTGCCGCAGGCGATGGCGGGGGCGAACATCCACATCGGGATCATGGCGGGAAAGTTGAACGGCGTGATGCCGGCGGTGACGCCCAGCGCCTGGCGCATGGAATACATGTCGATGCCGGGGCCGGCGGAATCGGTATAGCTGCCCTTGAGCAATTCGGGTGCGCCGATGCAATATTCGACGACCTCAAGCCCGCGCTGCACATCGCCTGCGGCATCGGGGAGGGTTTTGCCATGTTCGCGGCTGAGCGCCTCGGCCAGCTTGTCCATGTCGCGGTTGAGCAGGTCGACGAATTTCATCATCACGCGCGCACGGCGCTGCGGGTTGACGGCGGCCCATTTTGGCTGGGCGCTCGCGGCGACCTGAACCGCGTGGTCCATTTCGGCGGCATTGGCGAGCGGAACGCGCGCCTGCACTTCGCCGGTGGCCGGGTTGAACACGTCGGCAAAGCGCCCGGACGTGCCTTTGACATGGGTGCCGCCGATGTAATGGGTGAGTTCGCGCATGGGATTCCCGCTGTAACTGATGAGGTTGACCCGCAGTAGCCTTGCGTTTTTCGGGGTAAAAGGGCCAGTATCTCAAAATCATCTTGCAAGGATGCCTGTATGACAAATTGGGACGATCTGCGGGTTTTTCTGGCGGTGGCGCGGGCCGAAAGCCTGACGGCGGCGGCACCGGGGCTGAAGCTGGACCCTGCCACGGTGAGCCGCCGGATTGCGCGGCTGGAGGAGAGCCTGCGCACGGCGTTGTTCGTGAAATCGCCGCAGGGCTATGCGCTGACCGATCAGGGCTTGCGTTTGCGCGAGCATGCCGCACAGGCGGAGGAGGCGCTGAGCCTGGCGCTGGATACGGGGCAGGCGGCGGGCTTGAGCGGGCAAATCAGGATCGGGGCGCCGGATGGCTGTGCCAATTTCCTGCTTCCTCAGGTTTGCGCCGCGATTCAGGCAGAGAACCCCGGGCTGGAAGTGCAGATACTCGCACTACCTCGGGTCGTGAACCTGTCCAAGCGCGAGGCGGATATGGCGGTGACGGTGAGCCCACCGGATGCGGGACGGATGACGGTGCAGAAGATCACCGATTATCACCTGCATCTGGCGACGCGGGCGGATGCAGGGCCGGTGGCGGGGCTGGATGATCTGCGGGGTCGGGCGCTGGTGGGGTATATTCCTGACATGATCTTTGACAAGGAGCTGGATTATCTGGGCGCGCTTGGGACGGGTGGGGTCCAGATGGCGTCCAATTCAGTCTCGGTCCAGTTGCAGATGTTGCGCGTGGGCGGAGTGGGGATCGTGCATGACTTTGCGTTGCCATTTGCCCCGGAATTGCGCCGGGTGCTGACGGATGACGTCAGCCTGACCCGCGCATTCTACCTTGTCCGCCATGCGGCGGATCGGCGGTCTGACCGGATCAACCGCTTTGCCGTGGCGCTGATTGCCGGGTTGCGGGCCGAAGTGGCGCGACTGGAGGCTTTGGTTCAGGTGCCGGGGCAGGAGGGGTAAGGCGCTGCCTCGCCGGGAACGGGCAGGCAGAGGGCGAGTTGGCCGCTGAGCAGATTGTATCGGTCGGTCCACTGGGTCGCATCAAACGGAATTGTGCGGTCACTTGGCGGGCCGCGCTGCGCCCATTGCAGCGTGTAGACGTCCTGTTCTCCGATAAGCACAAAGATCAGCATCTGTTCAGAATACATCTGTCCGTTGACGGTTCCGCAATAGACATGACCGGCATAGACATCACGGGCACCTGCGATGGTTGGCAGCGGCAGGTTGGTCGCGCCCAGACTGTCGGGGCAAGCCTGCTCGTATCCGATGAAGATTTGGCGGGCAAACTCCAGCGGCGTCAATTTGGTGCCGCCACGAATTCCGGTCAGGGTGATCAACTGAGTCCAGTTATTCAGCGATTCACCGCTCGGTACTGCTTCCTGAATGTAACTGCCGTCCTGTTCGTTTTCGAAGGCCGGGACGAACCCGCTGGGTAGCGTGTAAGTCACGATCTGGCCGTAAACCTGAGTGACGGCCCGCATTTCGGCCTGTGCAGGCAATGCAATGATCATGAGGATGCCGATGATTGCCGAGCCGAAATTGCGCAACATGTCTGAACCTCCAGAGCGAAATGGCCCGATGAAAACGCAATCACAAGGATTGCTTGACAGAATAATGCGATGCGCCGACCTTGAACGAAAGGAAATTCTGGGAGGTTTGCCATGCTGGTGCAGCAGATACTGAAATCCAAGGCCGATGCCCGGGTGATGACGATCAAGCCCGAGATGACGGTGGCCGATGCTGCGGCGTTGCTGTCGGAAAAGCGGATCGGTTGTCTGGTCGTGTCCAGTGATGGCACCCATGCGCTGGGAATACTGTCGGAGCGCGATGTCGTGCGCGAAGTTGGTCGGCGTGGTGGCGCCTGTCTGAGCGACAAGGTGAGCCAGATCATGACCACCGCGTTGATCACCTGCACCAGCCACGACAATGCCGAACAGATCATGCAGAAAATGACCGATGGCCGGTTTCGCCATCTTCCCGTCGTCGAAGGTGACGCGATGGTGGGGATGATTTCCATCGGTGATGTGGTCAAGGCGCGCCTGTCGGAACTGTCGATGGAGAAGGAAGCCCTTGAAGGGATGATCATGGGCTACTGAGCGCTGCTGTCGCAATAGCCCGTACGGCTTGAGCCCTAGGCGGACGGGGCCGTTATCTGCTGGTCCCTTCATTTGCTGGCGCCCGATTTTGCCGGGGCTTGTATTCCGGGGCGCGCTATTGTTTTTGCGACCTGAGTGACGACAGGAGGGCTTGATGCGCACTGGTCTTTATCCCGGCACCTTTGATCCGGTCACCCTTGGCCATGTCGATATCATCCGGCGCGCCTGTTCGCTGGTGGACCGGCTGGTGATCGGTGTGGCGATCAACCGCGACAAGGGACCGTTGTTTTCGCTGGATGAGCGAGTGGCGATGCTGGAGGCGGAGGCTGCGCCAATTGCTGCAGAGACGGGTTGCGAAATCGTGGTGCATCCGTTCGAGAACCTGCTGATCGCCTGTGCCCGCGATGTGGGAGCCGGGGTCATCATCCGCGGCCTGCGTGCCGTGGCAGATTTTGAGTATGAATATCAGATGGTTGGTATGAACCGGGTGCTGGATGATAGCGTCGAGACGGTGTTTCTGATGGCCGAGGCCCGGCATCAGGCAATCGCGTCGAAACTGGTCAAGGAAATCGCAAGGCTGGGGGGAGATGTCACCCATTTTGTGCCGGCTGCGGTGCGCGCCGCGCTGACAGCGAAACTGCGGCCTGAGGCCAGGTAAAGGATTGTTAGCACCTTTTCGACAGGCTTGTTTTCTGGGGAGGACAGGTCACTTCGAAACTAGTCCCGATTCATGCCGGTGCAGAGGCCTCGCAGCGGTGGCAGGCGGCGCCCTAGACATGGCGCGATGTCTTGTTCGTGCTGGCGATTGCTGCAGTCTCGGTGGCCGGATCTTTGACCATGACGATCATGCAGGTCCGGTTTGATCCGTCGCTTTCTCCACCGCCATCCTTGTGCCATTTGTTGTGTCGGTACCAGTCGCTACCTTTATGGTGCGCCAGCGCGCGGGGATCGCGGCCCTGAATGCACAATTGAATGAACTTGTCCGCCGCCGCGATCCGCTGCCGGGCTGTTGAACCGCCGCGCCTTTCTGGCCATTGCGGAAGGTGCATCTGAGGGCGGGAGCCTGATTCTGCCAAGGCACTGGCCCGAAACCAGGTCTGTCTGTCCGATGAGGAGCCGGATGGAACCGGCTTCGGTGTTATGCCCCGGGTTGCCGCTGCCGGTTGAGCCTGCGCGGCTGGATCAGCTGTAAACTGCGCGCCAGGCGATCTTGTCTGCGTCACCTTGATAGATGTTGAGGTCGAGTGCCACGTCGAGCGGCAGAGCGCGCAATTCGTTGCGGGTGCGGATATAGGCGGCCCGTTTCTGAACGGCGGCGCGGAGGGTCTTGAATACGGTCATGGTGATCTCCTGTGTAATGGCCGTTTCGTTGACCCAGAGATAGCCATGCTGCACTGCAGCACAAGACGGCTGTTTGCGCTAACGGTTATGCGTTTTATGCATGGCTCAAACGGGAAAGGCCGCCCTTGGGGGACGGCCTTGACCGGAAACATTGATTAATTACGTGATCAGATGAGTTTTCCCATCGCCACAGCAGTGTCAGACATGCGGTTTGAGAAACCCCATTCGTTGTCATACCAGGTCAGAATTCGAACCATGGTGCCGTCCATCACCTTGGTCTGATCCATGTGGAAAATCGAAGAATGCGGGTCATGATTGAAGTCGATGCTGACATTGGGTTGGTCGGTATAACCCAGAACCCCGGCCAGACGCCCATGTGCCGCATCGCGGATCGCGGCGTTAATCTCTTCCACGGTAGTGCTGCGCGCGGCTTCGAATACCAGATCGACGACCGAGACATTGGGCGTGGGGACGCGGATGGCGACCCCGTCGAGTTTGCCCTTGAGTTCGGGCAGCACCAGACCCACGGCCTTGGCGGCCCCGGTTGAGGTCGGGATCATCGAAAGGGCTGCGGCACGGCCCCGGTAGAGATCCTTGTGCATGGTGTCCAGCGTCGGCTGGTCGCCGGTATAGCTGTGAATCGTGGTCATGAAGCCTTTGACGATGCCGATGCTCTGGTTGAGCACCTGTGCCACGGGCGAGAGGCAGTTGGTGGTGCAGGAGGCGTTGGAGACGATCAGATCGGTGGCCGTCAGCGTGTCATGGTTGACGCCGTAGACGATGGTCTTGTCCGCGCCGGCCGAGGGGGCGGAAACGAGCACGCGGGAGGCGCCGTTCTGCAGGTGAATCTGCGCCTTTTCCTTGTCGGTGAAGATGCCGGTGCATTCCATGACGATGTCGACATCGCCCCAGGGCAGGTCGGCGGGATTACGCATCGCTGTGACTGCAATCGGGCCACGGCCGACGTCTATGGTGGTTTCGGTCGTGGTCACGGTGGCGGGAAAGCGGCCATGCACCGAATCAAAGCGCAACAGATGTGCGTTGGTTTCGACCGGGCCCAGATCGTTGATCGCGACGACTTCGATATCGGTGCGGCCGGATTCGATGATGGCGCGCAACACGTTGCGTCCGATCCGGCCAAAGCCGTTGATTGCCACTTTGACTGCCATGGAATGTCCTCCGGTCAGAAAATAAAGGGTGTGCCCGTCCTGCGGGTTGCGCCGTCAATTTTGTCATTTATGCACAAAGGTCAACCGCCGATCGGGTCGCGGGCCGGCCCTAGCGCCAGAAAGCGACGAAATCGATAAGGTCGCGCAGTTTGCGCGCGACGATCAGACCGGCATCCAATTGCAAATAAAAATGTAACTCCCAAGCACCCCAGCCGATAACGGGTTTTTGTCAGTTTGATTTGGGTCTCCTTGGCCATTGGGCGCCTTAATTTTTGTGTGTGGTCGGAATTTCATGGCGCT
>Ga0105050_10007693_pt1 | contig 12754 bp, 11 predicted proteins | sample FRY01_FD_78088 | JGI IMG/M metagenome (GOLD analysis project Ga0105050, IMG submission 78088) | Freshwater microbial communities from Lake Fryxell liftoff mats and glacier meltwater in Antarctica - FRY-01 | ecosystem: Environmental > Aquatic > Freshwater > Ice > Glacier meltwater ... | reverse complement strand
TAACGTTTCACCCATGCGTGCGTCCGATGCTGCCGTTTGTTTTTGTCTAGCAGCTTGAATCTACAGCACTTTCAGGCGCACGCAACCAATCCCTTCCGCTTTCGATGAATAAGGCCGGATTAATGAACTTCAAGATTTCGCCACGATGCCGCCAGATTGTGCAAATGCCTGTTGCCGGAACCGCGCCAATGACGCCTGACAACGGTTTTCAGTGCCAATTAACGCACTGTTAACCTTACCAAACCCCGAATCAGTTGCGGCCGCGCATGACACGCCCGCAACCCTTCAGCGGCGCGTGACTTTGCATGCGAAGGTGAATACGTGGGAAACACAGCCACGGTGCGTGCCGCCGGGCATCGGTGCGGAGTTGTTTTATCTGTCAACAAAGCAACAGCCAGCCGATCGCGCCGCCACCAATGATAACGCATCGGCCCGGGGGACGCCCTGCAAAGGTCCGTTTCCTGTCAAAACAGGCGATCTGTAAAGGTGGTGCCCGAGGTCGGACTCGAACCGACACGCCTCGCGGCGGAGGATTTTGAGTCCTCTGCGTCTACCATTCCACCACTCGGGCACGGCCTGCGTTTACCCCGCCACTTCGGGCGCGTCAATTGCCGCCGCTGCCGAAATCAGGCTGTCAAAGCCGATCCGTCGCGAAAGTATCGCATTGTTCCAGCGCACCGGACTCGTACCCGCGCACGAACCAGCGCGACCGTTGTGCAGACGTGCCATGCGTGAAGGTATGCGGCATCGGGCGGCGTCCGGCGTTGGCTTGCAGCGTGTCGTCGCCGATCTGGCGCGCGGCATTCACCGCTTCTTCCACGTCGCCCGCATCAACGCTGCCGAACCGTTCGGACGCACCGCGCGCCCAGATGCCCGCAAAGCAATCGGCCTGCAATTCCATCCGCACAGAGATTGCATTGCCTTCTGCCTCGGATGCGCGCTGGCGCAGCGCATTTGCCTCGTTCATGATGCCAAGTTCGTTCTGCACATGGTGGGCGATTTCATGCGCCACGACATAGGCTGCGGCAAAATCACCGCCTGCGCCAAGCCGTTCTTCCATGGTCACGAAAAACGCGGTGTCGAGGTACGCCTTGCGGTCAGCCGGGCAATAGAACGGGCCGGTAGCTCCGCTCGCGTTGCCGCAGGGCGAACTTGTCGCACCCTTGAACAGCACCAGCGTCGGCGGCCGGTAAGTGCCGTCCACCTGGTCGCGGAAAACGGCGCCCCAGACTTCTTCGGTATCGGCCAGGGTGACCGACACAAATTCCCCCGCCTCGCGGTCGGCGGCGGTAAGCTCTGTGGGCGCGTTGCTTTGACCCTGCCGGGATTGGTCGTCCAGAAGCGGCGTCAGGTCGATCCCAAGGAAATAACCGATCACGACAACAGCCAGCAGACCCACGCCGCCCACACTGCCCGCCCGCCCTGCGGACGACGCGCCGCGCCGGTCCTCGATGTTGCGGCTGCCACGCCGGCCTTTCCATTGCATAAACGTTTCCCTTGTTCTTGCAGGTGCGAAGCCAGCCTGCGGCTGCCCCCGGTGCAATGCATTGAACCTTGACCCGAAGGGCGGCACGTGATGCAACCACGGGCGATAACGCAAGGACGGGCCGGGGGTTCCATGACACGCAGATTTCTGATGCTGGTGGCGGGGGCAGGATCGGCGGCACTGCTGGCCGGGGCCTTTGCCTTTCAATATATCGGTGGCATGGCACCCTGTGCGATGTGTCTGTGGCAACGCTGGCCACACGCCGCGGCGGTGCTGATCGCCTTGCTGAGCCTGCTGGTACCCGCACGCTGGCTGGCCGGGCTTGGCGCGCTCGCGGCACTGACCACCGCCGGGATCGGGCTTTATCACACAGGCGTTGAACGGAACTGGTGGGAAGGACCGACCACCTGCACATCCGGCAGCATATCGGGGGTTGCCCCTGCGGACTTGCTGCAACAGATCCTCGACGCGCCGCTGGTGCGCTGTGACGAGGTGGCGTGGCAGATGCTGAGCCTGTCGATGGCATCGTGGAACGCGCTGCTGTCGCTGGGGCTTGCGGCGATCTGGCTTGCGGCGGCGCGACGGTGAATGCGGACGTGCGACGACCCGGCACGATGAAGCAAGACGACCGCTGGTCACACAGAACGAGTGGCGGGTCGAACCCCCGGCAAGGCCCCCGGCAAGGCCCCCGGCAAGGCCCCCGTCACGCCGCCGCCGAGTCCGCCTTCTTTTCCCACCGGCCAGCTTCCTCCGACCAGTATTGCGCCGCAAGCCCCGCCCCGGTCAGCGCTTTCCACTGCACGCGGGCATGGGCCTTCGCCGCGTCGTCATTGCCATCAAACAGCACCCAGACCCGTTGCAACGGTACGGCCTCGGCGGCATCCACCGCCGCGCCGTCCACCACCATCAGGCAATCGGCGTCATTGCCAATAGCCCCCAGCCCCAGCAATACCGGCTGATCGGCATCCTGCGGCCCGCCGTCCAGCCCGTGCGGCAAAAACGCCTCCTCGGACCCCAGCCACAACGCCGCATCCAGCGCCTCCAGCCGCGCACGGTCAGCACCCCGCAACATTACCCGCCAGCCTGCGCCAAGCGCACGGCCGAGCAGCAGCGCCGCCGTTTCCTCGACCGGTGACCGGGTAAGGTGGTAGAACATCACCACCCCCATCAGGCGACCGCCGCAACGGGGGCATGGGTGTCAAGCGACCGGCGATAGCTCCGGACGTCACGAACCACCGGCGGTTTGCCGGGCTCTGCCACATGCGACAGAATCGCAGTTGGCGCGTTAAAGTCATGCAGACGCAGGGCAGCTATTGGCATGGCGGGGTTCCGGTTCAGGGTTTCGGGTTTTCCAGCATATCACGGATCAGCCGGTTCAGTGCCATCACACCCCAGCCCGTTGCCCCCTTGGGTGCCAGCGTGCTGTCGGATTTCAGCAAAGCCGTGCCCGCGATATCAAGGTGAATCCACGGCGTTTCCGGCTTCACGAAGCGTTTCAGAAACTGCGCCGCCGTGATCGACCCGCCGTCGCGCCCGCCGACGTTCATCATGTCGGCAATGCGCGATTTCAGCTTGGCGTCATAGGCGTCGCCCATCGGCATCCGCCATGCGCCTTCGCCTTCCGCTGCCGCTGCCTTCAGAAACGCGTTGCACAGCGCGTCGTTGTTGGAAAACACGCCGGCATTCTCGTGCCCCAAGGCCACGATGATCGCACCCGTCAGGGTTGCAAGATCAATCATCCCCATGGGTTTGAACCGTTCCTGCGCGTACCACATCACATCGGCCAGCAGCAAACGCCCCTCGGCGTCGGTGTTGATGACCTCGATGGTGTCGCCCTTCATGGATGTCAGCACATCGCCGGGACGAATGGCCTTGCCGTCAGGCATGTTTTCGACAATGCCCACCAGCCCCACGACATTGGCCTTCGCCTGCCGCATCGCAAGCGTGCGCATCACACCCGCGACGACGCCCGCGCCGCCCATGTCCATCGTCATCTCTTCCATCCCGCCCGCAGACTTGATGGAAATGCCGCCAGTGTCGAACACCACACCCTTGCCGACCAGCGCCAGCGGCGCATCGCCTTTGGCCCCGCCGTTCCACTGCATGACAACGACCTTGGTGGGGCTTTCCGACCCCTGCCCCACACCCAGCAATGCGCCCATGCCCAGCTTGGCCAGATCGGCTTCTTCAAGGATCTCCACCTCCAGCCCCAACTCGTGCATCGCGGCAAGCCGGGCGGCGAAATCGTCGGTGGTCAGCACATTGGCCGGCTCGTTCACCAGGTCGCGGGTGAAAAACACGCCTTCCGCCAGCGCCGCCAGAGGCGAGGCCGCCGCCGCCACCGCTTCGGGACCGGCCACCATCAGCGTCACCGGGCCGGGGATGGTCTTGTCGCCGGTCTTGTGCGGGTTGAAATCATAGGCCCGCATTGCCACCCCGAACGACAATTCAGCCGCGCGCACCAGCGCGTCCACCAGCACCACTGTGCCGGTTTTCGACAACGCGCGGCCGATCGCCCCGCCGGCCTTGCGTGCCGACGACACGTCGGCGCGGCGGTCCAGCTTGACCACCTGCACCGCATCGGCAGCCATGCCGGACGGGTAGGCCAGATCCTGCGCCTCGCCGGCCTTCATCTTGCCGAATGCGTCCGACGCCACAAAGCGTTCCACCGCACCGCGTGCAAGCTTGTTCACCCGTTTCGCCCCAACCCCCAGCGCGCCATTTTCGCCCGCCAGAATGACGATCCGGCCCGTTGCCGTGGCAAGGCTGTCAAGGTCTGGCTCGCGGAACTGGATCGGAACGGGGTGGGTCATGGGATATCTCCGGTGTGTGGCAAGGCGGTATGGCGCGCTTTCGCCGGGAACGTAACCCCTGCCCCGGCACTTGACCAGATACCAGTTTTCCCCGCCACGGATTTCCGCTAGCGTCACCCGAAATTCAGCCCGAACGGGGAGCCTGAAGCGCTTGTCCAGAACAGACAGATACATGCTGTCGCAACTCGTTGCGCTGTTCGGCTTCTTTTCGCTGGTACTGGTGCTTGTGTACTGGATCAACCGGGCCGTGGGTCTGTTCGATCAGCTGATCGGTGACGGCCAGTCGGCGCTGGTGTTTCTGGAGTTTTCGTTGCTGACACTGCCGAATGTCATCCGGCTGGTGCTGCCGATATCCGCCTTTGCGGCCACGGTCTATGTCATCAACCGCCTGACGCAGGACTCGGAGCTTGTTGTCTTGCAGGCCACCGGATTTTCCGCCTTCAGGCTGGCGCGACCGGTGGCGTATTTCGGGCTGATCGTGGTGGGGATGATGTTGATGCTGATGCATGTGCTGGTGCCCGCGAGCCGTTCCACCCTTGCCGCCCGCAGTGCCGAGATTTCTGAAAATATCACCGCCCGCTTTCTGAATGATGGCCGGTTCATGCACCCGGCGGACGGCGTGACGCTGTATATCCGCGAAATCGCCGTGAACGGCGAGTTGCACGACATTTTCCTTGCTGACGACCGTGGCGTCTCCGACCGGACGACCTATACCGCCCGTCGCGCCTTGCTGGTGCGGGGGGACGCGGGGCCGAAACTCCTGATGTTCGAAGGCATGGCGCAAACCCTGACCCGCGCGGACCTGCGCCTTGCCGTCACCCGGTTCGATGATTTCACCTATGATCTTGGAGGGCTCATCACCGCCAGGGAACTAGACGGCCGCACTCTGGACGAGATGTCGACGCGCGAATTGCTGGCCCCGACCGAAGCGCTTCTGGCCGAGGCCGGTCAAAGCCGCGCGGCCTTCCTATACGAAGGACACAGCCGGATCGGCCAGCCGTTCCTCGCACTCGCGGCGCCGCTGATCGGGTTTGCGTCGCTGCTGCTCGGGGCGTTCAGCCGCTTTGGCCTGTGGCGGCAGATATTGTTTGCGGTGCTGCTGTTGATCGTGATGCAGCTGGTAAATACGGCGGCGGGTAGTGCGGGTCTGCAAAATCCGCGGCTGTGGTTGTTGGCTTATGCCGCGCCGCTGACAGGCTGTCTGGCGGGCGTTGGCCTGCTATGGTTGGCACAGCGCCCCCGGCGCCGCCGGACCGGGGTGGCGGCATGACGCTCAGTTTCTATATCGCGCGCCGGTTCTGCTGGATGGTGGCACGGGTATTTCTGATATTTGCAGGCATCATGATGCTGATCGACATGCTGGATCAGCTGCGCCGGTTTTCCGATCAGGGCATCGGGTTGGCACAGGCGGCCGAACTCGCGGCGCTGAATGTACCCGCCAGCCTTTACCGCATCCTGCCGCTGATCCTGATCCTTGCCGCGATTGCGCTGTTCCTTGGGCTTGCGAAATCGAGCGAACTCGTGGTCGTGCGCGCGGCGGGCCGGTCCGGCCTGCGGTTCTTGCTGGCCCCGGTCACGGCGGCGCTGCTGCTGGGGCTTTTCACGGTGGCAGTGCTGAACCCGCTGGTTGCCGCCACATCGAAACATTACGACGCGCTTTACAGCCGCCTTGCACGTGGCACCGAAAGCGTGCTTTCGGTCAGCCAGGACGGGCTGTGGTTGCGGCAGGGCAGCCCGGAGGGGCAAACGGTCATCCACGCCGCGCGCGCGTCACTGGACGGAACCGAACTATTTGGCGTGTCATATCTGAACTATGACGCGAACGGGATGCTGGTCACGCGGGTCGAGGCAGAAGGCGCCACGCTGATGCCCGGAGCTTGGGCACTGCGCGGCGCGAAAAGCTGGGCGCTGGATGCCGCCAACCCCGAAGCGGAGGCGCAGGCGCAAGCCACCACCAGCCTGCCCACCAATCTGACGCGTGAAGGCATCCGCGACGGCTTTGGCATCCCCTCGGCGATCCCGATCTGGGAACTGCCCGCCTATATCGCCGATCTGGAACGCGCGGGCTTTTCGGCGCGCCAGCACCGGGTCTGGTTTCAGATGGAACTGGCGCTGCCCTTGCTTTTGGCCGCGATGGTGCTGATTGCCGCAGGCTTCACAATGCGCCATGCCCGCTTTGGCAAGACCGGCACCATGGTTTTGCTGGCGCTTCTGGGCGGTTTCGGGATTTTCTTTCTGCGCAATTTCGCGCAGGTATTGGGCGAGAACGGCCAGATCCCCATCGCGCTTGCCGCATGGAGCCCGCCGGTCGCCGCCGCCATGTTCGCGCTTGGCCTGTTGCTGCATCTGGAGGATGGCTGATGCGCCTGCTTCGCCTTCTGGCCCTTTGCGCGGCGCTTCTGGCGGCTCCGCTGCCGCTGACCGCGCAGGATCAGGCGACGCTGATTGCCGACCGGGTGGCGATCAGCGGGGATTCGGTGCTGGAAGCGCAGGGCAATGTGGAGGTGTTCTATCAGGGCCGCCGCCTGCGCGCCGCCGCGATCCGCTATGACCGCGCCAACGACAGCCTGAGCATCACCGGCCCGATTGTGTTGTCGGACGCCGATGGCAGCTTCATTCTTGCCGATCAGGCGGATCTTTCCGCCGATCTGGAAAATGGCGTGCTGCAAAGCGCGCGGCTTGTGCTGAACCAGCAATTGCAGCTTGCCGCGTCGGAAATGAGCCGGATCGGCGGGCGCTATACAAAGCTGGGCCGGACTGTCGCATCATCCTGCCAGATATGCGCCGACAACCCGACGCCGCTGTGGGAAATCCGCGCGCGGCAGGTGGTGCATGACGCATTGGAACGCCAAATCTACTTCAGCAACGCCCAACTGCGTATTGCAGGTGTTCCGGTGTTCTACATCCCGCGGCTGCGGATGCCAGACCCGACCTTGAAGCGTGCCACAGGTATGCTGACGCCGGTTCTGCGAACCACAAGCGGCCTCGGCACCGGGATCAAGCTGCCTTATTTCGTGGCGCTGGGGCCAAGCCGCGATCTGACGCTGACGCCCTATATCACCACCAAGCGCGGGCGGACGCTTGAATTGCGTTACCGGCAGGCCTTTGCCACCGGTAACATCGAAATCAACGGCGCCTATTCGCGCGATGAACTGGTGCAGGAACGGCGCGGCTACTTTCTGGGCATCGGCGCGTTTGACCTGCCGCGCGAATTCGGCCTGACCTTCCGGGTCGAAGGCGTCAGTGATCCGGCCTATTACCTGGATTATGGCCTTGGCGAGCGTGACCGGCTTGAAAGCAACATCGAGATTTCGCGTACCCGGCGCAACGAACACATCGAAGGCCGGCTGATCAATTTTTATTCGATCCGCGACGGGGAAAGCAATGCCACGCTGCCGTCACTTGTGGGCGATTTCACCTTCCACCGCCGGTTCAGCGCCGGACCTTTGGGCGGCGAAGCGGGGCTGCGGTTCCAGACCCACAGCCAATACCGCAGTTCTGACGTGAATGTTGATACCGACATCGACGCCGATACCGACGCCGACGGGCGCGACTTGGCGCGCGCATCTGTCAGGGTGGACTGGCGGCGCAACTGGGTGCTGCCCGCAGGCATCGTCGGCACCGTGCTGAGCGAGGCGACAGCCGATATCTACGACATCCGGCAGGATACCGCGTTTGCCGGGCAGACCACCCGCATCCATGGCGCGGCGGCGGTGGAACTGCGCTGGCCTTGGGTCAAGGCCGGGCGCGACGGAGCGCAATATGTGCTGGAACCCGTCGTGCAACTGGTCTGGAGCCCGGACAGCACCGAAGACCTGCCGAACGAGGATTCCGCGCTGGTGGAATTCGACGAAGGCAACCTGTTCTCCCTCAACCGCTTTCCGGGGTCTGATGCCACCGAACGCGGCGCGCGGGCAAATGTGGGTGTCAGCTGGACGCGTTACGATCCGGCGGGCTGGTCTTTGGCCCTGACCATGGGCCGGGTGATCCGGTCACAGGATCAGGACCAGTTCGGTGTAGCCTCGGGGCTGGACGGTGCAGACTCCGACTGGCTGGCGGCATTGCAACTGGCGATGGCCAATGGGCTGCTGATGACCAACCGCGTGCTGATCGACGACGATCTGGAGGTGACCAAGGCAGAATTGCGCATGGACCTGCAACGCGAACGCTATGGCCTCAGCGCAAGCTACGTGCGCCTGCTGGCCGACGCATCCGAAAGCCGCACCGATCCGGTGTCGGAAATGACGCTGGACGGACGCTACCGCATGTCGGATTTCTGGACGGCGAAAGCCTCGGGCCGGTTCGATTTTGAAGCTGACCGCACCGCCCGCGCCGGGCTGGGGCTGGAGTTCCGCAATGAATGCATGAAGGTCGATCTTTCCCTCTCGCGCCGCTTCACTTCATCGACTAGTGTAAAACCGACGACAGATTTCGGCCTTTCGGTCGATCTTCTGGGCTTTGGCAGCGGCACGGACCCCGGACCGTCCCGCCGCTGCGCACGCTAGGGGATCAGGCGGGACGGCACCACTTTGCAATTGAAAACGAACAGAAAACGGCTGACGCAGTGATGACATTCAACCTATTGATACGCCTGCTGACCGTCGCCTTGGCGGCTGTGCTGGGGCTTGGCGCGCCTGCCCTGCATGCGCAGCAAAACCTGTTCGCGCCACGCCTGATCATCAATGACAAAGTGATCAGCGAGTATGAGATCAACCAGCGCGTGCTGTTCCTGCAACTGCTGCGCGCGCCCGGCAATCCACAGGACGAGGCGCTTGATGGGCTGATCGAAGACCGCTTGCGCGCCGATGCCGCCAAGGAAATGGACATTTCCGCAACCGAAGAACAGATCGCTGCCGGCATGGGAGAATTCGCCAGCCGCGCCAACCTGTCGACCGAAGAATTCCTCAAAGCCATTGCCGCAGGCGGAGTGGAGCCGCAAACCTTCCGCGATTTCGTCCGGGCCGGGCTTGTCTGGCGCGACGTCGTGCGCGCCCGCTTTGCACCTCGGGTGCAGATCACCGATGTGCAGGTCGACCGCGCGATTGCAGGGATGACGCGCGCCAGTGCCGTGCGTGTGCTGCTGTCGGAAATCATCATACCTGCCGAACCTGGAAACGAGGCGCAGGCCATGGCGCTCGCCACCCGCATTCAGGCCGAAGTAAGCTCGGACGCGGGTTTTGCCGCTGCCGCGCGCCAATATTCCGCGTCCGGGTCTGCCGCAAGCGGCGGCAAGATCGAATGGCTGCCATTGGCCAACCTGCCGCCCGCGATCGCGCCCTTCGTGCTGGCACTGGCCCCTGGTGAAGTGTCGGACCCGGTGGCGATCCCCAACGCCGTAGCCATCTTCCAACTGCGCGCGGTCGAGGAGACCGAGGCCACCGCGCCAACCAGCGTTGAAGTGGAATACGCCCAGTTTTTCCTGCCCGATGACGACCGCGCCGCCGCGGCCTTTGCCAAGGTCCGCGCCGAAGTGGACACCTGCGACGATCTTTACACCGTGGCCAAAGGTCTGCCCGAAACCCAGTTGCAGCGCGACACTCAGGCGATGGGGGCGGTTCCGCAGGACATCGCCCTGCAATTGGCCCGGCTTGACGAAGGCGAAAGTTCCACCGCGCTGGTGTTTGGCGGCAACCGGGTGTTCCTGATGCTGTGCGCGCGGCGTCCGCAGATGGAAACCCCGCCGTCGCGCGAAGAGGTGCGTCAGCAACTGTTCAATCAGCGGTTGGCAGCGATGGCCGATGGCTATCTGGCGGATCTGCGTGCCAACGCGATCATCCGCGAACCGTGAGCCGCGCGCCATCCGCACCGATTGCCCTGACCAGCGGCGAACCCGCAGGTATCGGCCCGGAAATCGCCGTAAAGGCGCGGCTTGCACTTGGTGCCTCACGGCCGTTCTTCTGGATCGGCGATCCGCGCCACCTGCCTGCCGGAGTGGCCTATCAGATCATCCGGACCCCATTTGATGCGCTGGACGTGCCGGGGGGCGCGTTGCCGGTACTGGTGCATCCGTTTCTTGAAGCCGTGACGCCGGGCCGCCCGTCGGGGCTGAATGCCGCTGGTGTGGTGGCCGTGATTGCCCGCGCGGTGGCGCTGGTGCAGGCGGGTGCGGCATCAGCCATCTGCACCGCTCCCATAGCCAAGAAGGTATTGCAGGACGGCGCCGGGTTCGGCTTTCCCGGCCATACCGAATACCTCGCGTCCCTTGCGGGGGTGGATCGGGTGGTAATGATGCTTGCCTGCCGCGATCTGCGGGTAGTGCCGGTGACGATCCATATCCCTTTGGCCGCTGTGCCCGCCGCGCTCACGCCTGACTTGCTGGAGACCACGCTGCGCATCACCCACGCCGCCCTGATCCGCGATTTTGGCATTGCCGCGCCCCGCATCGCGGTAACCGGCCTGAACCCGCACGCGGGGGAAGGCGGTGCGATGGGGTCCGAGGATCTGGCGGTCATTGCCCCCGTGCTGCAAAAGCTGATGGCGGAAGGGATGCGGCTGACCGGCCCGCACCCGGCGGATACCCTGTTCCATGCCGCGGCCCGCGCACGCTATGACGCAGCCGTGGCGATGTATCACGATCAGGCGCTGATTCCGATCAAGACCATCGATTTCGCAAGTGGGGTGAATGTGACGCTTGGCTTGCCGTTCATCCGCACCTCGCCCGACCACGGCACGGCGTTCGACATCGCCGGGCAAGGGGTGGCCGATCCGTCGAGCCTGATTGCGGCACTTGAGATGGCAGCAGTGATGGGCGCGGCGCGACAGGCTTAGGCGGTGAAGCCGGGGGTTTCACACCCCCGGACCCCCGTGGGATATTTGTGTCTGAAAAGAGGGCAAGAGGATGGCCGCGATTGACGGGCTTCCGCCGCTGCGCGAGGTGATCCGCGTGCATGATCTGGTGGCGAAACGGCAGCTTGGGCAGAACTTCCTGCTCGACCTGAACCTGACCGCCAGAATCGCGCGCGCGGCGGGCGATCTTACCGGCTGCGATGTGCTGGAAGTCGGGCCGGGTCCGGGCGGGCTGACGCGCGGTCTTCTGGCGGAAGGTGCGCGCCGGGTGCTCGCGGTCGAAAAGGACGCGCGGTGTCTGCCGGCTTTGGCCGAAATCGCTGCGGCCTATCCCGGGCGGCTGGATGTGGTCAATGGCGATGCGCTGGACATCGACGCGGCGGCCCTGCTGGTGCCGCCGATCCGCATCGTGGCGAACCTGCCCTATAATGTGGGGACGGAGCTGCTGATCCGCTGGCTGACGCCTGCGGTCTGGCCGCCGTTCTGGGACAGCCTGACGCTGATGTTCCAGAAGGAAGTGGCAGAGCGGATCGTGGCCAGGCCGGGGTCCAAGGCGTATGGCCGGCTGGCGCTGCTGGCCCAGTGGCGGGCCGAGCCACGGATTGTGCTGCATCTGCCACCCGAGGCCTTTACCCCTGCCCCCAAGGTTCATTCGTCCGTCGTCCATTTCACCCGGCTGGCCGGTCCGCGTTTTCCGGCAGATCAGGCGGTGCTGGGGCGCGTCACGGCGATGGCGTTCAATCAGCGGCGCAAAATGCTGCGATCCAGCCTGAAAGGTCTGATACCCGGGATCGAGGGACGGCTGCTGGCTGCGGGCATTGAACCGACAGCACGTGCCGAAGAGATTTCACTCGAAAGCTTTTGCGCACTGGCACGCGAAGTGGCCCGGGGCTGATCGGTCAAGCGGTGCCCGGAGTGGAGGAGGTCAAGGGCGCAGGGCACTGATAAGCGTATGAGAAGAACACGGCACGGCGCAGTTGAAACAAGCGGGGCCATGACCGGCCCCGCCTGGGTGTTTTCCCACGATTTCGCGCGGGCCTTTTATTCGGCGGCTTCGCGGGGGTCGTCGCCTTGCGGCGCAGCGCCTTCCGCCTTCGGGGTGTCGCTGCGCGGTTTGCGCGGTGCGCGGGCGCGGCGCGGCGTTCCATCGACTTTCGGCTCGGCTGCGGGTTCGGCCGGAACGGCGGCGGGATCTACAGCCGCTTGCGGTGCTGAAACCGGCTTTGGCGTGCGCAGTGCCGGCGCTTCACGACGGCGCGGTGCGGCGCTGCGTCGGGTTTCGGGCGTATCCACCAGGCCGCTGTCATTGTCGGATGGACTGGTCATATCCAGCACGTTGGCCGCAGGGCGCTGTTCAGCCTCGGTGACCTCGGGGCGCGGCTCGCGTTGTTCCTGGCGTGGCTCGCGGGGTTCCTGGCGTGGCTCACGGGGTTCGTTGCGGGGCTGGCCACGGGTTTCGGAGCGATTGTCACCCCGGTTGTCGTTGCGTGTATCGGGACGATTGTCCTGCCGGGTATCCCCGCGATCTTCGCGCGGGCGGGTATCCCCGCGATCTTCGCGCGGGCGGGTATCGGCGCGGTCTTCTCGCGGGCGGTTGTCCCCGCGGTCTTCGCGCGGGCGGGTATCGGCGCGGTCTTCTCGCGGGCGGTTGTCCCCGCGGTCTTCGCGC